>OBAI01001039.1_pt1 | contig 23573 bp, 22 predicted proteins | sample 1517461 | NCBI WGS metagenome assembly OBAI01 (sample SAMN04571696, study PRJEB22368) | human gut metagenome | biome: human gut; material: stool | host: Homo sapiens | place: Luxembourg | collected 2012-06-29
TATTTAATGTGCAGTTTTGAAGGAGCAATCTATTCCTTTAGATAGGGGTGTGGTGAAGTGGTATCATAGGGGTCTCCAAAACCTTTGGTGGGAGTTCGATTCTCTCCACCCCTGTTATAATTTTATATAAGTTAGAAGATAGTTTTTGCATTAGGAGATAATGTAAAAGCTTTTTTATTTTAATTAAGTATCTTATGAAATAAAGTTTATCAGCTTATTGTCAAAGCAACTTATGCGATATGACTAAAAGATAAAGCTATTTATTAAACTTATGTAAATCATAATTATAAATATTGCGTCAGAAATAATATAATGTTATCATTAAGAAGATATGTATATAATCAATTATTATAGCATAATTAATAATATATTCAGGAGCGTATATGGTAGACAGCAGCTATTTTAAGAATAATAAGAACAATGGTAATAGAGCGGGCGGTAAGAATAACGGCAAATTAATGGACAGGTTAAAGCAGCATAAGTGGATACCACTTGTTGTAATTATAGTATTAGCACTTGCAATGATTGCAATTCAGTATTTTATGTTAGATGTACTTCAATATACAAGACAGATGGCAGAACAGCAGAAAGAGGGATTTATTAATATATATCCTATAATCAATAATTTGCTTTAAAGAACATTTAGAATTTTAAAATAGAAAAATTTAAAATTCTAAAGTTTTAAAATATTCAAAGCTTAGAAGGTCATAATAAAGAAGGTCTTAAAAGTCAAAATACGCAAATTCCCACCTAGAGATGGAGGAGAATTATGCAGTTTTTGATTTTTAAGACCTTATTTATTTGATTTTAATTGTTCCCCAATATTAAATTGTATGTGTTTAAGTTTACGTGTTATTAGAAATAGAAATTAAGACTTATAAGACAAGATAGATTTATAAGATAAGATAGATTTATAGGACAAAATGTGTTGATAGAAACCGTCCTCAGACCTTTAATTTCAATGGCTGAGGGCGGTTTAATCTTTTTTGAAATAACTTTGATGGTGGTTAAAATATATTGATAAAAAACTTATATTCAATTTCAGATAAAGGAGATAATTAACAAATGTAAGAAAATAGATAATACATATTGACTTTATAAATAATATGCTTTACTATTTAGATAGATTTTTAATTAGATAATTTTCTAAATAGAATGAAATTATAATACAGCGCTGAATGGAACAATAATTAGACAAAGTTAGGAAGTGATATGTTTGGCATTTGCAGATACTTTTAAGGCATTATCTGACCCGGCAAGGAGGGATATTTTAGAGATGTTAAAGAATAAGCCTCTTTCGGCGGGAGAGATTGCTAAACAGTTCGATATGACACAAGCCACAGTATCATATCATTTGAAAGTATTAAAAAAGGCAGATTTAATAAGAGAAAATAGAAAAAAGAATTTTATTTACTATGAATTAAATCTCACAGTACTAGAGGAACTGATGATGTGGTTATCTGATTTAAAGAATAAAGAAAATTAGGAGGAAAAGTATCTATGAAAGATAATAATACTGATTATCAAAATGATAATAGCTGTAATAATTCTAATATAAGCCTTTCAATGGCAGTAATATCGGTTATCGCTACATTGCTACCAATTATTATAGGATTGGCGTTGTGGAATAAGCTTCCCGATGAATTGCCTGTTCATTGGGGAATTAAAGGCAATGTAGACAGATTGGCGACTAAGGCTGAGGGAATATTTATAATGCCTTGTCTGTGTGCAATTATCCAGATTGGTGTACTTATTAAATTATATATTGACCCAAGAAAAGAGCAGATTCATCATAAACCTGTACTTGTATCAATATGGATTGTTCCATTGATTACCATTTTAATTAATGTACTTATATATATAATAGCACTTGGTGGTAAAGTAAGTATGACAATGGCAGTATTTTTTATCATTGGTGTTATGTTTATAGGGCTTGGTAATTATATGCCAAAGTTGAAACAGAATTATACAATAGGAATTAAAGTTCCGTGGACATTAAATAGCGAAGAGAATTGGAATATGACACATAGAATGGCAGGTAAGCTATATGTTGTAGCAGGTGTTATTTCAATAATAATTGCATTGCTTAATAATGTATTGAGTGATGAAGTGACAATTATTATATTTATGGCTGTATTTCTTGTGACAGGCATAGGAAGTGTTGCTTATTCATTCTGGCTTTATAAGGTCAAGGGCCTTTAATAAATTGTATTATATCAAGATGTCCCCAGCCCTGCTGATTGGTGGCAAGATTGACTTTGTGACAGCATTTTTTAAGCCGTTGGCGGATTTCGTCAGGAGTATAATCGTGATTATTAAGAACACGGGCGATTGCACCGCTTACAATTGGTGCAGACATGGATGTTCCGCTTTTGGTGGAATATCCATTTTTTTTATTACTGCACGCTGTGATATTAGAGCCAGTGACAACAAGTTCGGGCTTAAGAATGCCATCAAGAGTAGGACCGCGGCCGGAATTAAATGTCTTATCATCAATAGAGCCAACGGTAATGACAAGGCGGCTTGTGCCGGGTGCGGTTATGCTGTGGGACTTTGGACCGCTATTACCGGCAGCGGCAACAACAATAATGCCTTCATTCCACATATTTTCCACATTTTTTATTAGTTCAGAAGTATTGGAGGGGTTGTGGGTAGTGCCAAAGGAAATATTTACTATTTTTATATTGTAAATATCTTTATTATTGATTATCCATTTAGTGCCTTTAATAACATTTTCTATATTGCCATTGCCGTTGGAGTCAAGCACCTTAACAGATATAATCTGGCTCATAGGGGCTATTCCTTTGAATCGGCCGTGACTTGCATAGCCATCGCCTGCGATTATGCCTGAAACGTGCGTGCCGTGACCGCTGTCATCATATGGAAATACTCTATTATTAATAAAATCTTTAAATGCGATTATCCGGTTTCCAAAATCTATATGCTTATATATGCCTGTATCAAGTACAGCAACACCTATATTATTATTCATATCTATCCTCAGTTATGCTCTATATAAATATTTTATTCATAATAATTGTGATTGGTGCGTTGATTATTGATGTCTTATATTTGCTTTTTGTATTAAAATCTTATATAATATTCAAATACATAATACATTTAAGTAATTGGAATTGCTTTTATCTGAGATTTTCGAGTAGAAAGTTTTTATGTAAGATTAAAGGCATTGATAATATGTATAATATTCGTGAAAAGTGAGAGGTTGCGTTATGGACAAGAAAAGAATTGTTGTTGCATTAGGAAGAAATGCTTTCGGAGAAACATTCCCAGAACAGCAGGCAAATGTTAAGAAAGCAGCTAAGGCTATTGCAGATTTAGTAGAAGCTAAGTATCAGATAGTAATTACACACAGCAATGGTCCTCAGGTTGGTATGATTCAGACAGCTATGACAGAATTTGCAAGACTTGAGCCAGAAGACAGGACTGTTGCTCCTATGTCAGTATGTGGTGCTATGAGTGAAGGCTATATAGGTTATGATTTACAGAATGCAATCAGGGAGGAGCTTCTTAACAGAGGTATCTATAAGACAGTTTCAACAATTATAACTCAGGTAAGAGTTGATCCTTTTGATATAGCATTTTCTGAGCCTTCTAAGATAATCGGAAGATATATGACTAAGGAAGAAGCTGAAGCAGAGGAAGAAAAGGGTAACTATGTAGTTGAAGAAGAACCAGGCAGGTTCAGAAGAATAATTGCAGCTCCAATGCCTATTGATATATATGAGATTGATGCTGTTAAGGCACTTCTTGATGCAGATCAGATTGTTATTGCTGCCGGTGGTGGTGGAATTCCAGTATTACAGCAAGGTTCACACCTTAAGGGTGCATCAGCTATTATAGAGAAGGATTACACAGCAGCTAAGCTTGCAGAACTTGTCGGAGCAGATACATTATTATTCCTTACAGCTTATGATAAGCTAACAATTGGCAAGGGAACAGCTGACGAGAAGGTATTTGACAATGTATCAGCAGCAGATCTTCACCAGTATATTAAAGCTGGACATTTCCCAGCTAAGACAACATTCCCTAAGGTAGATGCATCAATTAGATTTGTTGCAGCTGATTCAGACAGAAAGGCAGTTATTGCTAATCTTGAGCAGGCTAAAGAAGGCTTAGACGGAAAGGCAGGAACTACAATAACAGCTTAACTGGGTGACATATAATGGAACCTGCACAACAATAAGTGGTTCAATTACAACATATATTTGATGAATTACAACATCTCTCGATAATATATATAATTATGTGGTAGAATATGGTTATAATAATTATCAGGAGGTGTTGTTTTGCTTTTAATGGGGATGCAAAAGAAGAATTCAGATATGGATAGTCTGATGGAACATTTAGAATTTAAGGGTATTAATGTATTGAATGTATTTGAGGAAGGGAGGGTTAATAATCTGCTGTGGCAGATGAATACAAGAAAGAATAATGAACTGTTTATTAAGCACAGGTATGTTGTGTTATTTATATCATATGAAATGCTTAATGACATTAAAGGAGTATATTATCTGGAGCTTGTTAAGAAATTATCAGAACAGGGGAAGATTAAATTATATGTAGTCAACAACCATATTAAGATTAAGAATTTGCCCAAAAGAGGTGGCTGGCTTGAAAGTGTTATATGTGATTGTGAGGAGTGCGAGGACAATTATGAGATGAATTGTAAGATGTATCAGCTTGCTGATGATATTGTGTGTAATGTTGTCAATGATATATTCAATCAGAATACTTGCAATTAATCCCAATTCCATCTATAATTGTAATGTTTAACATTACTGGAGGTTATGATTAATGATTAGTGCAAACAATGTAACACTTCGTATAGGTAAAAAGGCCCTTTTTGAAGATGTAAATATTAAGTTTACAGAAGGTAACTGCTATGGTCTTATCGGTGCTAATGGTGCAGGTAAGTCAACATTTTTAAAAATACTTACTGGTCAGATTGAACCAAGTAAGGGAGATGTATCTATTACACCAGGTCAGAGATTATCATTCCTTGAACAGGACCACTTCAAGTATGATGAGTACACTGTATTAGATACTGTTATTATGGGTAACACACGCCTTTATGAAATAATGAAAGAAAAAGAAGCAATATATGCTAAAGAAGATTTCACAGAGGAAGATGGTAATAAGGCAAGTGAGCTTGAAGCAGAGTTCGCTGATATGAATGGCTGGGAAGCAGAATCAGATGCTGCACAGCTTCTTAACGGGCTTGGAATTACTACAGATCTTCATTATAAGCTTATGTCAGAACTTAATGGTAGTGAGAAGGTTAAGGTTCTTCTTGCTAAGGCTTTATTTGGTAATCCTGATATTCTTTTATTAGATGAGCCTACTAACCACCTTGATCTTGATGCTATTGCGTGGCTTGAAGAATTCCTTATTAATTTTGATAATACTGTTATCGTTGTATCACACGACAGATATTTCCTTAATAAGGTATGTACACAGATTGCAGATATTGATTATGCCAAAATTCAGCTTTATGCTGGTAACTATGATTTCTGGTATGAATCAAGCCAGCTTATTATTAAGCAGATGAAGGAAGCTAATAAGAAGAAGGAAGAAAAGATTAAGGAACTTCAGGATTTTATTCAGAGATTCTCAGCTAATGCGTCTAAGTCTAAGCAGGCTACTTCAAGAAAGAGAGCATTAGAGAAGATTGAACTTGATGAAATCAGACCATCAAGCAGAAAGTATCCTTATATAGATTTCAGACCAGCAAGAGAGATTGGTAATGAAGTACTTCAGGTTGAAGGTATTTCTAAGACAATTGATGGTGTTAAGGTGCTTGATAATATATCATTTATTGTTAATAAAGATGACAAGATTGCATTTGTTGGTTCTAATGAATTAGCAACTACAACTTTATTTAATATTCTTACAGGTAATATGGAGCCAGATGAGGGTTCATACAAATGGGGTGTAACAACTTCACAGGCATATTTCCCTAAGGATAGTGCGGCAGAGTTCAACAGAGAGGATACAATTGTTGAATGGCTTACACAGTATTCACCAGATCCAGATCCTACATATGTAAGAGGTTTCCTTGGACGTATGTTATTTGCTGGAGATGATGGTGTTAAGAAGGTTAAGGTACTTTCCGGTGGAGAGAAGGTTAGATGTCTTATATCCAAGATGATGATTATGGGTTCTAATGTACTTATATTTGATGACCCTACTAACCACCTTGATATGGAGTCTATTACAGCACTTAATAATGGACTGATTAAGTTCCCAGGTGTGGCACTTTTCACATCACACGATCATCAGTTCATTCAGACTACAGCTAACAGAATTATGGAAATCGTTCCATCAGGGCAGCTTATTGATAAGATTACAACTTACGATGAGTATCTTGAGAGCGATGAGATGGCAAGAAAACGTCAGGGATTTGCAGAAGCTGCAAGTGATGATGAAGATTAATTATTAATGCTTAGGATGGGGTTGTCACGAATGTGGCATCCCCATATATTAGTATTAGTCAGGTGTTGATAGCTTATGTATGCAATATAAGTGTGTATACACAAGCTGTTATTACCTAATTTTAATAGTAGTATATGGAGGAGTTAGATATATGGCTTCAGGCAGAAGTAAAAGTACAGGCAAGAAGACCAGCAGTACCAAAAGAAAGACGACGTCTAACAGCAAATCAGGTAAAACTTCATATTCAGGAAATAGCAATACAACTAAGAAAAGCTCTAATTCCAAAGGAAATGGCACGAAAAGCTCTAATACAAGAGGTTCTGGTTCGAGAAGTTCATCTTCAAGAAATACAGGAAGCAATTCATCGCAGGTGAATAACCAGCTAAGGGATGAGATAGTTCTTTTAATAGCTTTAGCGTGTACAATTATCCTCCTGCTCAGTAATTTTAATATGGCAGGAATTGTTGGGCGTTCAATTAAATGGTTTATGTTTGGACTATTTGGAATTGCTGCTTATATAGTTCCGGTAATTATAGCTGTAAGTATTATGTTTATGCTTGCCAATAAAGATATTATCGGAGTTATGAAGATTAAAGCAGCTATGGCATATGTATTGTCGGTTATTGCGGCAGCTTTGTGGCAGAGAGTTACTAATGTGCCGGATATAAAAGAGCCGGTTGGTACATATTTTACATATTGTTCAGAGTATAAGACTGGAGGCGGCCTGTTTGGAGGGATATTATGTAAGATGTTAAATCCACTGGGTATGGCAGGTTCTTTAGTTATACTTATAATTCTTGCTATTATCTGTATAATCGTTATTACAGAGAAATCATTTATCAAAGGTATCCGTAATAGCGGAGAGAGGATAGTAAGTGAGGCAAGAAAAGATTATTCAGAATATAAGGAACATTCCAATCGTGTAAGAATGGCACAGAAAGAAGCAAGAGAAGAAGCCTCTGCTAATGCACGTATGAATAATGTTGTTAGGGGTGTTACTAATGACCTTACAATATATGATGATAACAGGAATGAAGGTTCAGATATAGATATAACAGAGATAGAGGCCGTGGATAATGAAGATGATATGTATAGTGATGATATATATGATCCGTTGATTACACCTATGCCTCGTATAAGCAGAGAGCCAGTATGGGAGCTGCATACAGATAGTGCGTCAGAAGAAAATGAAAGCGAACATCGGGACGAGATGGTTGATTTGGACGAGTCATATGACATACCTGATAAAGATGATAATATGTCAGAAGATGTATCAGATATGACTGATATATCAGGTATGGCTAATGTATCAGGTATGGTTAATGTAACAGATATGACTGATATATCAGGTGTGGCTAATATATCAGGTATGGCTAATGTATCAGATATGACTAATACATCAGATACGGATAATACGTCAGATGTGTCTAATCCATCTGAGACAGAGGATATGCAGGTTAAAGAAAATACAGCTGATTCATCGGCTGAAAGTTCTAAGCAGTATAAGTTCCCGCCAGTCAGCCTGCTTAACCGCAATACTAATTCGAAAGCTTCTAATCTTGAGCGTGAGAACAGGGATACAGCAATCACATTAAAGCAGACATTGCAGAACTTTGGTGTTAAGGTCGATATTACAGATATAAGCTGTGGCCCATCAGTAACAAGATACGAATTAAAGCCTGAGCTTGGTGTTAAGGTAAGCAGGATAGTATCTTTAGCAGATGATATTAAGTTAAGCCTTGCGGCAGCAGATATAAGAATAGAAGCACCTATTCCAGGTAAATCAGCCATAGGAATAGAAGTCCCTAATAAAGAGGCAGGCAGTGTATTCTTAAGAGAGCTAATAGAAACTGATACATTTAAGAATACTTCGTCAAAGATTGCATTTGCGGCAGGTAAGGATATAGCAGGAAAGACCATTGTTGCAGATATAGCAAGAATGCCTCACCTTCTTATTGCAGGAGCTACTGGTTCAGGTAAATCAGTATGTATTAACACAATTATAATGAGTATTTTATATAAGGCACGCCCTGATGAAGTAAAGCTTATTATGGTTGACCCTAAGGTTGTTGAGTTAAGCATATATAATGGAATACCACATTTGCTGCTTCCAGTTGTGACAGAGCCTAAGAAGGCGGCAGGTGCTCTTAACTGGGCAGTCAATGAGATGGATACAAGATATAAGAAGTTTGCAGGTGTTGGTGCACGTAGTCTTAAGGGCTATAATGACATAGCTGCAAAGATGGAATTCAAAGAAGGAGAAGTTCCTGTTGAAAAGCTGCCGGAGATAGTTATAATTATTGATGAGCTTGCGGATCTTATGATGGTAGCACCGGGAGAGGTCGAAGGTGCAATATGCAGGCTTGCACAGCTTGCAAGAGCGGCAGGTATCCATATGGTTATAGCAACCCAGCGGCCATCTGTTAATGTAATAACCGGACTTATTAAGGCAAATGTACCATCAAGAATAGCATTTTCCGTATCATCGGGTGTTGACTCAAGAACTATACTTGATATGAATGGTGCAGAAAAGCTGTTAGGTAAAGGTGATATGTTATACTTTCCATCTAATATACCTAAGCCAATCAGGGTTCAGGGAGCATTTGTGTCAGATGAAGAAGTGTCAAAGGTTGTGCAGTTCCTTAAAGATAATATGTCAGGCGAGGTTAATTACGATGAGAGCATAACGGAGACTGCCATAGCTTCAAAAGCCAGTGGACAGGCAGCAGAACAGCAGGATGACCGAGATTCATTATTTGCAGATGCAGGACGTTTTGTTATTGAGAAAGAGAGAGGTTCAATTGGAATGTTACAAAGACAGTTTAAGATTGGCTTCAACAGGGCAGGACGAATAATGGACCAGTTAGCAGATGCCGGTGTTGTAGGACCAGAGATTGGCACTAAGCCAAGGAAGGTGCTTATGACAGCAGAGGAATTTGAAGAATTTATTAAAAATATATAATGAATATATGTACAAAATAGATTATATATGATATATGTAGTAGCATAAGTATCATAGTCAGGGCATTAGTCCTGTCATTATAATTACGCTGCGGGAAAGGATGAAATTATGGAAATTAAGAGCGATATTCAGATAGCACAGGAAGCACATTTAGAGAATATTAAAGATGTTGCGGCAAAGGTTGGAGTAACAGAAGACGAACTTGAAATGTATGGAAAGTATAAGGCTAAGTTATCAGATGAGCTTATCCACAGAGTAGAGAATAACGAAGATGGAAAGCTTGTTCTTATTACAGCTATCAATCCAACTCCGGCAGGTGAGGGAAAGACTACAATAAGTCTTGGACTTACAGAAGCACTTAACCAGAAAGGAATAAGTGCAATTGCTGCATTAAGAGAACCATCATTAGGACCTTGCTTTGGTATAAAGGGAGGAGCTGCCGGCGGCGGATACGCACAGGCTGTTCCTATGGAAGATCTTAATTTACATTTTACTGGTGATTTCCACGCGATAACATCAGCTAACAACCTTCTTGCAGCAATGCTTGATAATCATATACATCAGGGTAATGCTCTTGGAATAGATACTAAGAGAATTGTATGGAAGAGATGTATGGATATGAATGATAGAACTCTTAGGAATATCGTAATCGGACTTGGTGACAAGCCTAATGGTGTTACAAGAGAAGATCATTTTATAATTACAGTAGCCTCAGAGATTATGGCTATACTCTGTCTTGCTGAGGATATGAAAGATTTAAAGGAAAGAATTGACAAGATAATTGTTGCATATAATTATGCAGGAGATCCTGTTACAGCCAAGGATTTAAAGGCAACAGGAGCTATGGCAGCTTTATTAAAAGATGCAATAAAGCCTAATATGATTCAGACACTAGAGAATACACCTGTGCTTGTACACGGTGGACCATTTGCCAATATTGCACACGGATGTAATTCTGTAAGAGCAACAAAGCTTGCTTTAAAGCTGGCAGATATTGCTGTTACTGAGGCTGGTTTCGGTGCAGATCTTGGAGCTGAGAAGTTCTTTGATATTAAGTGCAGAAAGGCTGGACTTAAGCCTGATGCAGTTGTTATTGTAGCTACTGTTAAGGCATTAAAATATAATGGTGGAGTTCCTAAGCAGGAATTATCAAAGCCAGATATGGAAGCTTTAAAGAATGGTATAGTAAACCTTGATAAACATATTGAGAATATTCACAAGTATGGTGTACCTGTAGTTGTTACACTCAACTCATTTGTGACAGATACAGAGGAAGAATATGAATTCATAAAGAAGCACTGTGAAGAATTAGGCTGTGAATTTGCATTATCTAATGTATGGGCAGACGGCGGAGCAGGCGGAATAGAACTTGCAGATAAGGTGCTTGCTTCATTTGATAAGAAGAGCGATTTTAAGCCTTTATATGAAGATGAACTTCCATTAGAGGATAAGATTATGACAATAGCTAAAGAAATATATGGAGCAGATGGTGTTACATATGATTCTAAGGCTAAGAAGGAACTTGACCATATTACACAGATGGGCTTTGGAAATCTTCCTGTATGTATGGCTAAGACACAGTATTCTTTGTCTGATGATGCATCTAAGTTAGGAAGACCAGAAGGTTTTACAATTAATATTAGAGAAGTGTATGTTGATGCTGGTGCAGGCTTTGTTGTAGCACTTACAGGAAAAGTTCTTACTATGCCAGGACTTCCTAAAGTGCCAGCGGCAGAAGGCATTGATTATGATGAAGAGAATGAGAAGATAACAGGATTATTCTAGGTGTCTTGAAAAGAAAGGAGCAGTTATGCAGTTAAAAGATATTTTGGATATATGCAGAGCTAATGAAGTAGAACATTTTGAATATACAGTTGTTAATGGTGATATTAATACAACTGTTACAGGTATTGCTTCTGACTCAAGAAAAGTAACAGACGGAGGTATCTTTGTCTGCATAGTTGGTTCGGTAAGCGATGGACATAAATATATAGAGCAGGTTAAGGATAAGGCGGCTGTAATAGTTGTACAGAAGGGATCACAGTATAATACAGAGAAGATACCGGCAGCAGTTATAGAATGTGATAATACAAGACTTGCCCTTGCACTTATGTCAGCAGCATTTTACGGCAATCCTGATAAGAAGTTGTTTACAATTGGAATTACAGGAACTAAGGGTAAGACAACTACAACTTATATGATAAAGAATGTTCTTTGTGCGTGTGGAATAAAGACAGGTCTTATCGGAACTATCGAGACAGTTATAGGAGATGAGGCTGTTCCGTCCTGCAATACAACACCTGAGTCAATACAGATTCATAAAACCTTCAGGAAAATGGTTGATGAGGGATGTAAGGCAGTAGTTATGGAGGTATCCTCACAGGGCTTAAAGCTTGACAGAACTGCAGGTATTGTATTTGACATCGGAGTATTTACTAATCTTGAGCCTGATCATATCGGTCCTAATGAGCACGCTTCATTTGAGGAGTACCTTGAATGTAAGGCTAAGCTTTTTAAGCAGTGCAAGACAGGAATAGTCAATGCAGATGATAAGCATACAGCTGATATATTAAGAGACTCTGTATGCAGTGTTGAGAAGTATGGCATATCAGAAGATGCAGACATAAAGGCAAGTGATATCAAGTTGTTCCATGAGAGAGGAAAGATAGGTCTTACTTATAAGTGTAGTGGTCTTGTCAATATGGATGTGGAACTTTCACTTCCGGGAATGTTCTCAGTATATAATTCATTGTGTGCAATAGCTGTTACAAGACATTTTAATGTGGATAATGCTATTGTTGAAAATGTATTGAAAGATGTAAAGGTTAAAGGAAGAATAGAGCTTGTTCCAGTATCTGATAAGTTTACTCTTATGATTGATTATGCTCATAATGCGATGTCCTTAGAGAGTATTTTAAAGACACTTAAAGAGTACAATCCACATAGACTTGTATGCCTGTTTGGCTGTGGTGGCAACCGCTCTAAAGAGAGAAGATTTGAGATGGGTGAAGTGTCTGGAAGATTAGCAGACCTTACGATTATAACATCTGATAATCCAAGATTTGAAGAGCCTCTTGCTATTATGGAAGATATTAAGACTGGAATTAACAGGACTACAGGTAAGCATATTGATATTGCAGACAGAAAAGAAGCTATTAAATATGCTATTGAGAATGGTGAACCTGGAGATATTATCGTGCTTGCAGGTAAGGGACACGAAGATTATCAGGAGATAAAAGGCGTTAAATATCCTATGGACGAACGTGTTCTTATATCAGAAGTTCTTAAAGAATTAAAGGAGAAAAATGTACGCTGATATAATAATAGATATTTCACACGAACAGCTTGATAAGACATTCCAATATGCTGTGCCTGATGATATGGATGGTAGTGTTGATATCGGAACATCTGTAAGAGTGCCATTTGGAAAAGGTAACAGAATTATAACAGGATATGTAATTGGTTTAACTGATAAGCCATCATATCCTGTTGATAAGATAAAGAGCATTGACAGTGTTGTTACAGGAAAAGTAAATGTCGCTAAAAGTATGATAAAGCTTGCAGCGTGGCTGAAACGGCATTATGGCTGTACTATGAATCAGGCATTAAAGACGGTTATTCCTGTTAAGGACGAGGTCGGACATAAGCAGAAAAAGTCTGTCTGCCTTTTGGTTGATACTAAAAAGGCACAAGAACTTATAAGCATATATGAGAAAAAAGCGAAAGCCAAGTACAGGCTTATGTGTGCACTTATTGATGAACCTGTTATTGATATGGAGATAGTAAAAGACAAGCTTAATATTTCGCCAGCAACAGTAAAGGCACTTGAAGCAGACGGAATTATAAATGTCAAGGTTGAAAGTTACTATAGAAATCCTGTGTCTGATAAGCACATTTTTAATAAAAAGGTTGTGCTTAACGAGGAACAGCAAAGAGCCGTTGATACAATAGTGGAGGATTATGATAATAAAGCGTTCAATACATATCTTATACGAGGAGTAACCGGAAGCGGAAAGACAGAAGTGTATCTTGATGTTATTGAACATACTATTAATTCCGGACGGCAGGTTATAATGCTTATACCTGAGATAGCACTTACATTTCAGACTGTTCAGAGATTTTATCACAGATTTGGGGATAAAGTGTCTATTATTAATTCAAGAATGTCAAAAGGTGAGAGATATGACCAGTTCGTAAGAGCACTTAAAGGTGAAATAAGTATTATGATAGGTCCAAGATCGGCATTGTTTACACAGTTTCCTAATCTTGGACTTATTGTTATAGATGAGGAACACGAGGGTGCGTATATATCAGAGCAAGTCCCAAGATATCACGCCAAAGACCTTGCAATACATATTGCAAAGGAGGCGGGAGCTTCTGTTATACTAGGCTCTGCAACACCGTCAATTGACAGCTATTACAGGGCAGAAGCAGGCGAGTATAAGCTTATAGAGCTTAATAACAGGGCAGGAGAGGCAAGCCTGCCACAGGTATATATAGCTGATATGAGACAGGAGTTAAAGACAGGTAACAGGACAATATTTTCAAGAAAGCTGTATGAGCTTATCAGTGACAGGCTTAATAAACACGAACAGATAATGCTGTTTCTTAATAAAAGGGGAACTGCCGGATTTGTTTCGTGCAGATCGTGCGGCTATGTTATGAAATGTCCGCATTGTGATGTATCTATGACACTTCACAGGAATGGAAAGCTTGTATGTCATTATTGTGGATACGAGACTCCTAATGTATCGTTATGCCCTGAATGTGGTTCTAAGTATATTCTTGGCTTTAAGGCAGGAACAGAGGCTGTAGAGGATGCAGTTAAGAAGATGTTTCCTGCGGCAAGGGTATTAAGAATGGATATGGATACAACCAAAGGCAAAGACGGACACGAGAATATATTAAGTGCATTTGCGACAGAACAGGCAGATATACTTATAGGCACGCAGATGATAGTAAAGGGACACGATTTCCCAAAGGTTACTCTTGTCGGAGTCGTAGCGGCAGATATATCCTTGTATGCAAGTGATTATAAGGCTGTTGAGCGTACATTCCAGCTTATAACACAGGCGGCAGGAAGAGCTGGACGAGGAGAAAGAAAGGGTGAAGTTGTAATACAGACATATTCACCTGATAATTATGGCTTGTTATGTGCGGCGGAGCAGAATTATAATAGTTTTTATGAGCAGGAAATGTCTTACAGGAAGCTGCTTTCATATCCACCTGTTAATAATATGGTAAAGATTAACATAAGCAGTATTAATGAGAAGCTGTTATCAGAGCGTGCAGGAAATATTAAAGCTTTGATACAGCAGTATATTCAGGATAACAATACTGTTAAAGATGACAAGATTATAGTACTTGGTCCATCAAATGCTTCTATATACAAGATTAAAGATATATACACGAAGCAGATATATTTAAGAAGTTCAAGCTTTAAAGCACTTGAACTAATTATGGATATGCTGGATAATAATATTAATGGAAGTTCAGATTACAAGAATATTAACATTGCATATGATGTTAATTAAACATACGCATATGTTATTTGATTATGGAGGAAGTTATGGCAATCAGAAATATAAGAACATTAGGTGATGAGATATTAAGAAAAGAAGCAAAAGAAATAACTGAGATGACACCTAGAATACAGGAACTTATTGATGATATGTTTGAAACAATGTATGAGGCTAATGGAGTTGGACTTGCAGCTCCACAGGTAGGAATAAGAAAGAGATTAGTAGTAATTGACTGTGGTGATGATCCAATAGTGCTTATTAACCCTGTAGTTCTTGAGACAAGTGGTTCACAGACAGGACAGGAGGGCTGTCTTAGTGTTCCGGGTAAGGTTGGTATCGTGACAAGACCATCTTATGCCAAGGTTAAGGCACTTAATGAAGATATGGAAGAGATTATCGTTGAGGGTGAAGAACTTCTTGCAAGATGTCTTTTACACGAGATTGATCATCTTGACGGAGTAATGTATGTTGATAAGGCAGAAGGTCCACTTATGGAAACTGAAACGGAGGAAGATTAATATTGAAGGTTGTATTTATGGGAACTCCTGACTTTGCAGTTGGGACATTAAAGGAACTTATTGATAACCAGTATGATGTAGTGGCTGTTGTGACACAGCCGGACAAGCCAAAGGGAAGAAGCAAGGAGCTTGTATTTTCACCTGTTAAGGAAGAAGCTGTTAAGAATAATATACAGGTTCTTCAGCCAGAAAGAGCAAGAGATGAAGCATTTGTTGAAGAATTAAGAAAATATAATGCAGATGTGTTTGTTGTTGTTGCATTTGGACAGCTATTGCCTAAGAGTATTATTGATATGCCACGTCTTGGATGTATTAATGTACACGCTTCACTGCTTCCTAAGTACAGGGGAGCCTCTCCAATCCAGTGGGCAGTAATAGACGGATGTGAGTATTCCGGTGTTACGACTATGAAGATGGATGAGGGGCTTGATACAGGAGATATTCTTTTGGTAGATAAGGTTAAACTTGATAAGAAAGAGACAGGCGGAAGCCTTTTTGACAGATTAAGCATAGTTGGTGCTAAGCTTCTTATTAAGACACTTGAAGGACTTGAGACTGGAAGCATTATACCAGAAAAGCAGAACGAAGCTGAAAGCTCATATGTCAAAATGCTTAAAAAGTCAATGGGAGAGCTTGATTTTACTAAGAGTGCCAGACAGATTGAGTGCCTTATAAGAGGACTTAATCCCTGGCCAAGTGCATTTACACATCTTAATGGCAAAATGTTAAAAATATGGGATGCAGATGTTGTGAATGACAGTGATGATATTATAAATAACAATAATGTTTCAAAGGAATGTGAAGCTGGAACAGTATGTTATGTAGATAAGAAGACATTTATTATAAAATGCGGAAAAGATTATCTTAAGGTTAATGAACTTCAGCTTGAGGGTAAGAAGAGAATGTCAACAGATGCCTTTCTTCTTGGAAGCCACGTTGAAGAAGGGACTGCATTAGGGTAATTAGTTATATTATAATGGAGAATAATCTGTATGGAAGTTAATTTAAGAGCGGTTGTACTCGATATTTTGGAAGAAATAGAGAGTAACAATGAATTTTCACATATAATAATCAACAATGCACTTTTAAAGTACCAGTATCTTGATAAGAGTAAAAGATCATTTATCAATAAGCTGTCTTTAGGCATTATAGAGAGCCAGATAGAATTAGATTATATTATTAACAAGTATTCAAAGACACCAGTTAAGAAGATGAAGCCTGTTATAAGAAGAATTGTAAGAATGGGTGTATATCAGATAATATATATGGATAATGTGCCTGATAGTGCAGCTTGTAATGAGGCTGTCAAGCTTGCTGTAAAGAGGGGATTTGCGGGGCTTAAGGGTTTTGTTAATGGTGTGTTAAGAAATATATCACGCAATAAAGACAATATTGAATATCCAGATTATAATAAAAGTCCATATGAATATCTGTCTGTTAAGTATTCTATGCCAATGTGGATAATTGAGCTGTGGTCAGGGCAGATGTCAATAGATACTGTTAAATCCGTGCTTGAGGGTATGAAGTGTGAGAAGAAGACATATATAAGATGTAATACATCAAAGGCTTCCAGGGAACAGATTAAAGAACTTCTTCAGCGTGAGAATGTGACAGTAAAAGAAGTAGAGAATATACCATATGCGTATGAGATATCCGATTATGATTATATCGCAGGGCTTAAAAGCTTTCAGGATGGTATGTATCAGATTCAGGATATCAGCTCAATGCTTGCAGGTGAATACACAGCACCAAAAGCGGGAGATACAATAGTTGACGTATGCGGTGCACCGGGCGGAAAGTCAATTAATGCCGCACTTAAGATGTCAGAACAGGGGGATTGCGGCAGGGTAATCGCCAGAGATTTGTCAGATTACAAGGTTGCACTTATTGATGAGAATATTAAGAGGCTTAATATCACTAATATACAGACACAGGTATATGATGCACTTGATTGTGATGAAAGTCTGATTAATAAAGCTGATATTGTTATAGCTGACCTTCCTTGTTCAGGTCTTGGGATAATAGGAAGAAAGCCGGATATAAAATATAATGCTTCGCCTGAAAAATTGCAGTCACTTGTAGATCTTCAAAGAGATATTTTAAAGGTTGTATCACGCTATGTTAAGAGTGGTGGAGTGTTAATGTATAGCACTTGTACAATTAACAGGGCAGAAAATGAGGATAATGCCGACTGGATATGTAAAGAATTAGGCTTTACGAAAGACGGAGAGTATCATCAGCTGCTTCCTGCCAATAATTCAGGAATGGACGGTTTCTTTGTCGCTCGTCTTATTAAGAATTAAACAGGGGAATGTAAATATATTTAAGAAATAACAGATAAATGGAATGGAGTATGGCTATGCCGCATAAGACTGATATAAAATCATTGAATTACAATGAACTTGTACAATATGTCGAGAGTATTAATGAAAAGAAATTCAGAGCTGCCCAGTTATATTCGTGGATGCACGAGAAACTGGCAGAAAGTTATGATGAGATGACCAATATTTCCGATAAGCTTAAGGATACTTTAAAGGAAGATACCTTGTATACAAGTCTTAAGATTGTAAAAATGCAGGAGTCAAGGATAGACGGCACTAGAAAGTACCTTTTTGAGCTTTATGACGGCAATCTTATAGAAAGTGTATTTATGAAGTATCATCACGGCAATTCGGTATGTATTTCATCACAGGTCGGCTGCAAAATGGGCTGTCGTTTCTGCGCATCAACTCTTAATGGATGTGTAAGAAATCTTTCACCATCAGAAATGCTTGACCAGATATACAGAATAAGCAGGGATACTAATGAGAGAGTAAGCAATGTTGTTATAATGGGTTCTGGTGAGCCTATGGATAATTACGATAATGTTATTAAATTCATAGAACTGCTTAACAGTGAAAGAGGACTTAATATAAGCCAGAGAAATATAACAGTATCAACCTGTGGAATTGTGCCTAAGATAAAAGAACTGGCAGATCTTAAGTTACAGATAACACTTGCAATATCGCTTCACGCACCTAATGATGAGTTAAGAAAGACTATGATGCCTATTGCTAATAAATACAGCATAGCAGAGATTATGGATGCGTGCAGGTATTATATCATTTGAATATAGTCTGGTTAAGGGCGTTAATGATACTAAAGAATGTGCCAATGAGCTTATAGAGCTTGTAAAAGGGCTTAACTGTCATATTAATCTGATACCGGTTAATCCGATTAAGGAAAGAGATTATGAGCAGTCAGAGAAGAATTCTATAAAGAATTTTAAGGATATGCTTGAAAGAAAAGGAATTAATGCGACTGTCAGACGTGAGATGGGGCGCGATATAGACGGTGCCTGTGGACAGTTGAGGCAGAATCATATAGATGAGAATTCTGCCATATAGAGCCAGCTGCATAAAAAGTGGCTGAAATATGTCGCATTTTTATAGCTGGTATGATAATATATATTGATATGGGATACTATTCATTAATAGTAAAACTGATACATTAAAGAATGGATGGAGAATGAAATGAACGCATTTGCAACAACAGATGTAGGAATTGAAAGAAATGTCAATCAGGACTATGTCTATGCAAAGCTTGATGATATAGGGTGTCTGCCTAATCTGTTTATTGTGGCAGACGGTATGGGAGGACATAAAGCTGGTGACACAGCGTCAAGATATACAGTTGAAACGCTTGTTGAATTATTAAAAGAGTCAGAAGGCAAAGATCCTTTAGCAACAATAGATAATAACATTAAGCTTGTCAACACACTGCTTCTTAGAAAGGCAGGCGAGTCGGAAGAATATAATGGAATGGGAACTACATTAGTGGTAGCCAGCATATTTGACAATACTTTAAGAGTAGCCAATGTGGGTGACAGCAGATTGTATGTAATCGGAGAAGATATAATCCAGATTACAAGAGACCATTCGTGGGTGGAAGAAATGGTACAGCGGGGCGAAATTGACAGAAAAGCTGCAAGAACCCATGAGAAAAAGAATGTTATCACAAGGGCAATAGGTGGCTATGACACCGTCGAAGCCGAGATGTTTTCAGTTGATCTTAAAAAGGAAGATATGATACTTATGTGTTCTGATGGATTGACTAATATGTTAGAAGACCAGGAGATATTTCATATAATAAAGAGCAGCCACGATATCAGGGAAGCCGCAGAAAGGCTTGTAAGCAGGGCCAATGATAATGGTGGCAGAGATAACATATCAGTGATTTTAATTGAACCATAGGCAGAGAGGTAATTTAATGATGTTAAGAGAAGGAATGTTTTTAGCTGACAGATATGAGATAATTGAACAGATTGGTACAGGCGGAATGGCAGATGTATACAAAGCCAAATGCCACAAGCTTAACAGATATGTTGCAATTAAAGTTATGAAGTCAGAATTTAGCCAGGATAAGACATTTGTAAGCAAATTCTGGGCTGAGGCCCAGTCAGCTGCCGGACTTACTAATCCTAATGTTGTAAATGTGTATGATGTCGGTGTTGAGAATGGCATATATTACATAGTTATGGAACTTGTTGAGGGAGTTACCCTTAAGAAGTATATTGAAAAGAGAGGCAAACTTCCATATAAAGAGGCTGTAAGCATTGCTATACAGGTAGCTAATGGTATGGATGCAGCTCATAAACATAATATTGTCCATAGGGATATTAAGCCACAGAATATAATTATATCTAAAGAGGGCAAGGTTAAGGTTACTGATTTCGGTATTGCCAAGGTAGCTTCAACAGCAACAATTAATACATCAGCTTCTATGGGGTCTGTACATTATATATCACCAGAACAGGCAAGAGGCGGCTATTCGGATGAGAGAAGTGATATATATTCACTTGGTATTACATTATTTGAAATGCTCACTGGAACAGTTCCATTTGACGGAGATACAGCAGTATCAGTAGCTGTACAGCATATTCAGGATACAATACCAGCACCATCTCAGCTTGTTGAGGGAATACCAGTAAGTGTTGATAAGATAGTTCTTAAATGTACACAGAAGAAGACAGTCAGCTTCTGAACTTATAGCGGATCTTAAGAAGTCACTTGTTATGCCGGAGGACGATTTTGTAAAGCTTGCTCCTATGTATGATACATCAGTTAATGATAACTATGCACAGACTGATTCAGATGATGAGGATATAGATGAGCAGGAAGAAGATGACGGCTTATTAGGTGAGGATACATTTGCAGATATTGATGATAATATAGATGAGGAAGAAGATGATAACGATATTGATGATGAGAGTAATGATAAGTTAGAGCTTATTATGAAATGTATCGGTATAGGAATTGCAGTTATAATTCTTATTATCACAATATTTGTTGTTGTAAAGCTTATAGGAAGCGGCAAGAGTTCATCTAACAATAACAGTCAGGCTTCTAATCAGGTTACAACTGCTGTGTCTGGCAATTCAAAGGCATCAGATATGGTTACAGTACCAAATGTAGTTGGAATGACTAAGGACGATGCAATAAGTGCACTTAATAAAGTTGGTCTTGGCTATAAAGCCGTGACACAGAGTTCAGATACAGTTGCAGAGAACAGTGTAATAAACCAGGGCAATGTAGGTGGTTCTAAGGTTGAGAAGAACTCACAGATTGTTCTTACAATAAGCAGTGGCAGGGAAACTAAGAATGTCACAGTTCCTAATGTAAAGGGTAAGACAGAAGAAGAAGCAAAAGAGCTTATTGAAAATGTTAATCTTGTCGTTTCTGTTGATTATGTATACAGCAGTACAGTAGAAGCCGGAAAGGTTGTTAAATACAGCCCATCTGGAACAGTAACAGAAGGTACAACAGTTACAATAGAAGTAAGCCGTGGAAAGCAGGTAACTAAAGCCACAGTTCCTAATGTAATAGGAATGACAGAAAGCCTTGCCAATCAGTCTATCGAGGCAGCCGGGCTTAAGGTATCAGTAAAATATGAGACTTCATCTAAGGCATCATATGGTACTGTTACTTCACAGACACCTTACTCTGGTGGTGACACTGTAGAGTCTGGAACAACTATAACTATATATGTAAGCCACTATACAAGCTCAACAACTTCTACTACAGCATCAGGTTCAGGCAGCAGTAATAGTAACAGCAATAACAACAGTAACGGCAATAGCAATAGTAACGGCAATAATAGTGGTTCTAACACATCGGGCAATAGCAGTGGAAGCAATACATCAAGTGGCAATGGCAGTTCTAATACAGGAACGGGCAATACAAGCAATTAGAGTATAGGAAGTCTTATGCAGGGAAAGATAATAAAGGGAATTGCAGGATTTTATTATGTCCATATAGAATCCTGTGGTATATATGAATGTAAGGCAAAAGGAATATTCAGGAATAAAAAGATAAAGCCGCTTGTCGGGGATAATGTTATTATAGATATAATAGATAACGATAAGATGACAGGTAATATCATACAGATACTTCCAAGAAAGAATGAGCTTATAAGACCAGCTTCTGCGAATATAGATCAGGCTATGGTAATATTTGCTGTAAAATCACCAGAACCTAATTATAATCTTTTGGACAGATTTATAATGATGATGGATTATCAGAATGTGCCTACAGTTGTAGTGTTTAACAAAATAGATCTGGCAGAAGATGACACATTAGAAGAGCTTTCTGACATATATGAAAAATGTGGCTGTAAAGTCATATTTATAAGTACTTATGATAATAAAGGAATAGACATAGTTCTTAAGACACTTGAGAAAAAGACGACAATATTAGCTGGACCATCAGGTGTTGGCAAGTCGTCACTTACCAATCTTATACTTCCGCAGGAAGTGAGTGCAACTGGTGATGTGAGTAGGATTGGAAGAGGAAGGCATACAACAAGACATTCGGAGATATTTAATGTGAGCGATGCTACATATATATGCGACACGCCGGGCTTTACATCTCTTAATATTCCAGAACTTGAAAAGGAACAGATAAGATTTTATTTTGAGGAATTCAGTGAATATGAAGGGCAGTGCAGATTTAATGGCTGTGTTCATATTAATGAGCCTGACTGCAGGGTTAAGGAAGCGGTTGAGGCAGGATTAATAAGCAGAAGACGTTATACAAGTTATGTAGAGATATATGACGAGGTAAAGAACAAGAAGAAATATTAATTATAGATTAGCGATAATTGATTATCTATATGCCAGGGCTGGCTGTATAGGTTAAATAATATTAATTACACAGAAATGAGGAATATAATGACTATATTATCACCTTCAATATTATCAGCAGATTTTAAAAATCTTGAGAAAGATATTAAAGCAATTGATGAAGCAGGAGCAGAGTATATACATATTGATGTCATGGACGGCAGGTTTGTTCCAAGCATTTCCTATGGTATGCCTGTTATCAAATCAATAAGAAGCTGTACAAGCAGAGTATTTGATGTTCATCTTATGATCGAAGAACCAATCCGTTATATAGAAGAATTTGTAAAATGTGGTGCGGATATAATAACTGTCCACGTTGAGGCGTGCGAAGATGTTGTTGCCACAATTGAAAAGATACGGGAATGTGGTGTCAAAGCAGCTATTACACTTAATCCAGAGACACCAGTAAAGGCTATTGAGCCTTATCTTTCATTGGTGGATATGGTGCTTGTTATGAGCGTTCATCCTGGCTTTGGCGGACAGAAGTTCATACCGGAGTCATTAGAAAAGGTTAAGCAGATTAAAGCAAAGCTTATAGAAAAAGGTCTTGATAACGTAGATATTGAGATAGATGGTGGAATTAATATAGAAAATCTCGTATCAGTGCTTGAAGCTGGAGCTAATGTAATAGTTGCAGGTTCGGCTGTGTTTAAGAATGATGCAGGAGCTAATGTTAAGAGATTTAAGGAGATAATGAGCACATATTAAAATTATGTCCTGTAGATAAAAAGATGGTGACACGTTAATTCGTGCCACCATCTTTTATATAATTCTTTGTAAGAAGTTCAGAAGTTGGAACAAATCCTATATTATCTGACTTGTAGAACTTATATTATTATAAATATATAATTATTAATGTACTAATATTATTATACGTTGAAACGGAATAATATTACATCGCCGTCTTTAACAACATAGTCTTTCCCTTCCATACGTACAAGACCTTTTTCCTTGGCTTT
>OBAI01001047.1_pt1 | contig 23427 bp, 21 predicted proteins | sample 1517461 | NCBI WGS metagenome assembly OBAI01 (sample SAMN04571696, study PRJEB22368) | human gut metagenome | biome: human gut; material: stool | host: Homo sapiens | place: Luxembourg | collected 2012-06-29
GGTCAGGTTAGCAAGCCTAACTTTCTTTGTGGATCTTTTTCCGGGGGACTGATCAACTGGACTACTTTATCGTGTCCATGATATGAAGCTGCTGTGATTGGTGTATCTCCAAGCTGATTGCATGCGTTAACATCAGCGCCAGCCTGAATCAACATCCGAACTATTTGATCATGTCCACATCTGGAAGCCTCTATGAGTGGCGTGGTTCCGAATTCATCTCGGGTATTGATATCAGCTCCGGCCTGACTTAATGCCTGAACAGCGTTAGTATCTCCCGCTTGGGCTGCTATATGAAGTGACGTCTTCCCATATTGATCTTTGATATCAATGTAATTTGCCAATACTTGGCCATGAAAGCATGACAAAGCGATAAGTGAGGCAATGATACTTGTAATGTATTTTCTCATATGTTTCACATGTTCATATAATCCCTTCTCGGCGACGTTAATAATCGATTTTTTCTAATAGTGAGAAGGACTTTGGCATTAAAGGCCCTGGATTGGTGTTTACGATTACTTTCGTAACATCTCTGTTTGATGCTTCAAAATCTCATAGTCAGAAAAGATCAGTTGCTGTTTCCTCTGAAGAAGCTGATTCCTTCGGTCCAGCAAAATCTGAACTTCCCGGTTCAGTCCTGATCCTGTCGCTATATCACCTAAAGTTGATCCATACTGACCAGCAACAGTATTGATGATACCAGAAACAACGACTTCATCTTGTTGCCTGTTGTACTGAGCAATACGAACATTCAGTTCTGTCACCTCCCGGTCAATCTGTGCGATTTCTTCCAGAGCCTTTTCTTTCTTGGACTTTCCACAAGAAGGAAGAAGTAATGTGGAAATCAATACAAGAACGACAGCCTGAGAGATTCGATATATTTTCGCATTCATACTGAGATTTACTTATGGAGTATCTTAATCATCAGAGGGGCATGCCATTGGACTTGAGAATCCCGCGTCCCTTGCAACGCTGGCATTTCTGCCCTCCGATATTGCCCTTCCCCTGGCATCCCGGGCAAACGACCACTCCCTGGTTCTGCTGATGGCAAATGGCGTCCCCCACAGATTGCTGACGGGAGGAGGCCTGTGACTGACCGGCCATCATATAGACGGCCGCCAACGTAATAAGTGCGGCAATGCCGCCTGTTATGCATTTCTTCATATGCGATGAATAGATGGTATCTACCGTTACTCTGTTCTCACTTCATTCTCAGGTCAAGACTAAATGTAACAGTATCATTACATTTAGTCTTCCGTCCTTCAGTGAAAATCGTGCCATCCGAGGGTGATATATAGAAGGATGAGAAGATTTCTTATCCAACAAACAATTCATTTATCACCATTATGTTACAACATTTCATGTTTACCTGCCCTCAGTGTGGATCTCACGATCTGTGTCGGGTTGAGCGAACGCTGGCCTACAGAAAAGAACTCCACATTGTCCGAAAGAGACATGAGTACCTTCCCGGGGATTCGGAACTCATGGATCTGGAATATCGGGGCTTGGCCGGGCTTCAGTGCTCCCAGTGCCGATATCCAGACGACAGGAAAGGTTCCTTTCGATGGAAGTCGTGGCGGGATCTCGAACAGTCGGGATGCCTTGCATCTGATCCGAACGAAGGGAAAGAAAAAGTTCCCTGCATGGTCTGCGCGCTCAATGGGCATATTTACCGTACCCACGTTCTGCTCCGTCCCGGAGAGGCTTTGTCAGAAGCTCAAAGGAAATGTCTTCTGAATCGCATTATCCCCGGGCAAACCGGGATAGTGATCTGCGATCGAGATGAGGTCAAAGACGTGCCGGATATGCCAGTTGGACATTCCGATGCCATCGAATGACCCACCCTTCATCCATTACTCTTCAAGAGCAATGGATTTTTTTAGCTGTCACTTTTGCTATGACGAGCCGACATCAAGGCTTCATCCACATTGTCGCCCAACAAGTCGGAGGGAGAGCAACCCAAGGCCCGGGCCAGAAGCAGGACTTCAGAGTCGACGACTCGCCGCGTCCCCAGTTCTATTTTGATGAGGGTTTCTCGAATAAGCTGCCATCCCAGCCGCTGACAAGCCCCGGCAAGATCATGCTGAGTCCATTTTTTAGCTCTGCGGTATTTTCGGACGGCATCGCCGATGATATTGAGTTGCCCCTTCATGTAATGAAGGTGTTACAATATCAGGATCACTTTCAGCAGAGGGAACGATACTGTTACATTCAATAGAGGCTTCAAGCGGGTTATAACAAAATTTCCAGTTTCACTGCTCCATGAATCTACCTATCGAGTCTGTAGGAAGCCTGAAAGAGAGCAACTTACTATTTCAGAAAAATAGATGAACTTAAAATAAGCGGTCTAGCTATTTTAAGTTCCTCACATCTATAGAGACAAGAAGCATACGGGAGATTATGCATTTGCGACAACTGATTTCCTTGCGATTCTGTCGTAACTAAAAGAAAGCCCTCCATTCGGAAGACTTCCTGATGTTGCCAGTCCTACACCTGCCACACATCTTCGGGGGGAGGAGTCAGAGATACCCCGTCTCCCGGCATGGACATACTGACCGTGCGGACACTCCGGCTCAGCCATGCGAACAGTTCCGGGAACTTCTGCTCATTGACATGCATGGGCGGGCGTCCCGGGCTGATGCAGGAAAGCTCCGACAGATCAGCGCGGCCGATACCGAAGACGAACACACTGAGCTTGCGGTCAGCCGTCAGTTCCTCCAATCGTCCCTCCAGCTCCCGGTGCCGGGCGCTGGTCGGAACCCCGTCCGTCATCACGACGAGCCAGGGCTGGTAGTATTCCACTCCGTGTTTCCGATAGGTACGCTTGCGGCTGTCGAGTTCTGCTAGAGCCAATTCGACGGCTTCACCCAAGAGCGTTTCATTCTCCTGTGACGTGGAGATCTTCAGACCTGCGTCAGATTCCCGGATCGGACCGAACTCCTTTACTGTTGCTACCGTCCGGGCGAAAGTCATCACTGCTACATCGGCGGCCAGCTTCGCCAGAGGATCGGCGAGAATGTCACTGACGAACCGCTGAAGCCCAGTATTGAGTTCGTACATCCGGGTGACGATATTGTCTCCCGTGACGATATTCCAGTTGATTCCGTCAGAATACTCCTGACGGAGGATGTGTTGGTTGTCGCCCCGGACAATACCGTTCATACTGCTGCTGGCATCCAGCAGGAAGAGAACGGGAAGCCGGGCGTTGGTGTTGTTGCTGAACTCGCGCATGGCGGCGAGCTGTTCCTGTCTGGTTGGGTGCGTTGATGATGATATAGACATGGTTATTCAAATTAATGGTTGGTGGTTGGATTCCGGGTTGCCTGATTCAATGCGCTACGACGCCGTATGCAGAGCCTGCACAGGGGGCGGGTATGAGATTGCCGTAAACGCCGTGCGACATCGTCAGGAGCCTCCCGGAAGAGAATCCCGCAGTCCGTACAGATGTTGGGTGTCATCTGTACTAGCAGACTGTGGGGCGGACAGGGCCGGTCGTGCAGAAGATCCCGGTACATGGGATGATCCCTTCTTCCTCCCGGTTCCATATCCCTGAGGTATTGCAGCAAACAACGCGCCAGATACCCCGGCATGGCGCGTGGACGCAAATCGCGATGCTGGACACAGGTAAGATTGTGACCGAGAGCATCGCGGAGCTTGCGGGGGAGATACGACCAGACATAGCGCCCGGGCGTATCGGGCGGGTAGAATCCCGCTGGCGGTCTGTACGAAGCAAACGGATATGGCAGTACTCCCTTCCTGGCGGCTTCCCGCATGTCTCCTTCTCCCCCTTGACGGGCAAAGGGAGACAGGCCGAGCGTCAGCGTCATGAAGAGCAGGACGGACAGGGCGTAGGCATCGTGACTGCGGGTGCGGAGGAAGTCTCCGTAGTTACCTCTAAGTTCCGGTGCCCGGAAACGCTCCGTACCGACGGAACAGGGATAGTCTTCGACCTGGAAACTGTCGGCATCAACCCAATGGACGGTCCCATCGGGAGAAACCAGCACATTGCCGGGATGCAGATCGCCCAGAACGACACCGTAACGGTGCAGAGTATGGACGGATTCCGACAAGTTGAGGCACAACCTGGTCAGATCGTAACGGCTCCATGAGGGGAATTGTTTCTTCAGCAACTCCGCATGAAACGCGAACGCCCCGAGCGGAACACCGTCCGCCCGGGGCATCAGTACGCCGACAAAGCGCCGCAGTTCATCGTACAGAATCTCACGCGGCCACGCCACGCACGGGGAACGAATAGGCCGGGAACATATCAGCCGAAGCTTCTGCTCACGCCAACGCATCCGTTTCGTTGGATGGTAGAGCTTGGCAACGAGTGGCGATCCTAATGCCGAATGGGCAACAAGGACCGATCCTTCCCCGCCTTCCGCAATGAGTTTTCCCAGAACGATTCGTTTCCCACGGTCTGAGAACAGAACATCTCCGGTCGAGTACTTCCTGCCATTGCCGCAGAGTTCTTCATCCAGCCGTCTTACTTGATAGTGGAGTGCATAGAATGGAGTCATGAGTACATGACGGCAGGTAATAAGCCGTCATATATAGATGACGCGGTCAACAGCGTTATTTCATCGTTTCCGCAGCCTGAAAAAGGCATCCCAGAAATGCCATATATACTTGTTATGAGTATATTATATCATTCACAACAATGTCCTCCTATTATTGCCTGCATTCTTTCAATTGAATGTTCCGGACTAATAGGAGATGCCCCTTACGCTTATGTGGAAATGCAGAATCTGCATATGGATTCCCTTTCATCCGTCCGATTGAAAGTCATCCTTCTTGATTCTCTTCCACTTTTAAGAGGAAAGAATTCTGGTAGGATACTCCGTAAGCAGGGCAGCCTTCTTCTTGACAGCCCTTTATCAAAACGTGACCTCAAGAAGTTGGTCTCTCCTGGGCAAGTAGAACATGCCGTGCTGAAAGTCAGTCACAAGAAAATCATATTAACGGCACGAAGTGTACGTGGGGATGATTCCTACTGGGGAGACCTCACCTATGCCCTTAGTCAGAAATATTTCCCTGACCACTGATTTCAGGGAATCACATCAACATCATCGCAGGGGTAACTCTACGGTGATGTTTTTTATCTGCTACCAGACTACTGAATAGAAATGGTATCTATTGTCAGAAAATAGTCAGAAAAATATATTCCCTTTTGTACCGTTTTAGGCGTTTTTCAGGGTAGTGAACAGATATGGAAAAAGGCTGAAACAGGCAAAAGAAAAGAGCCTCAATCCTTTCGGAATGAGGCTCTTATTAATGGCTCCCCCGGTTGGGCTCGAACCAACGACCTAGTGATTAACAGTCACCCGCTCTACCGCTGAGCTACAGGGGAGTTTGCATTCCATGGAACGCGGAGGGATTTTTACTGGAGGTACGGGCGTTTGGCAAGTACTTTTTTACTCTTGCAGGCTTTTTGACGCAAAAAGGCTTCCGCGGCGCGGTCATGGCAACGGTGTTTTCTTGACCTTTGAAGGGAGAATGACCAGACTTTCAGCGACATGAGTGAACATCACCATCATATTGCTGTCTTGGCCGGCGACGGCATCGGGCCCGAGGTCATGGCACAGGCTCTGAAGGTTCTGGATGCCGTAAGCGGCAAGTTTGGCTTTACCGTAAGCCGCAAGGAGGCATTTGTAGGGGGTGCGGGCATTGACCACTGCGGCAAGGCTCTTCCCGAAGAAACCATTCGTGCCTGCGAAGAGGCGGACGCCGTTCTGTTCGGCTCCGTGGGCGGTCCCAAATGGGAGCATCTCCCCGCCAATGAACAACCAGAACGCGGAGCCCTGCTGCCTCTGAGAAAACATTTCGGCTTGTATGCCAACCTGCGTCCGGGCGTATGCCTTCCGGCCTTGACCCATGCCTCCCCCATCAAGAATGAACTGATTGAAGGCGGATTCGATATTTTATGCGTCCGGGAATTGACTGGCGGCCTGTATTTCGGCCAGCCCCGTTTCCGCGAACGGGAGGGAGACGACGAAGTCGTCGTGGATACCATGCGCTACCATAAAAGCGAGATGGTGCGTATCGCCAAAGTGGCGTTCGAGGCTGCGCGCGGCCGCCGTAAGCGCGTCACCAGCGTGGACAAGGCCAATGTGCTGACCAATTCCCTGCTGTGGCGCGAGACAATGATTGAAGTTTCCAAGGATTATCCCGACGTGGAATTGCTGCATATGTACGTGGACAATGCAGCCATGCAGCTGGTGCGCAATCCCCGCCAGTTCGACGTGCTGGTGACGGAAAACCTGTTCGGGGACATTCTTTCCGATGAAATGGCCATGATTTGCGGTTCCCTGGGCATGCTGCCCAGCGCCAGTCTGTGCCAGGGCGCACAGGACAACGGCCTGTTCTTCGGCCTTTACGAACCCTCCGGAGGCTCCGCTCCGGATATCGCCGGCAAGGGCATTGCAAACCCGATCGCCCAGATTCTTTCCCTTTCCATGCTGTTGCGCTACTCCCTGGGAGAAAAAACAGCGGCAGACGCCATTGACTCCGCCGTTCGCCGCGTGATTGACCAGGGCTGCCGCACGGGCGACCTGGCTACGGGAGCTCCCGGAGAAATCCGCGTGAATACGGCGGAAATGGGTGACGCCATCATCGCCGCCCTGTAAACAGGGCCGTTCTTCCGGCGCCGCAGGGGAAGGGACACCTGCGGCACGCCTTTCCTCCGGGGGGAGCGGTACCGCCTCCCCTCCGCTTTCCTCTTTCATTTCCGGGATTTTCCGGTTCTTTATCCATCTATCATGAACATCCTTATCATCGGCCAGGGAATTGCCGGAAGTTGTCTGGCGTGGGAATTGAAACGCCGCGGCTCGGAGTTTACGGTTGCAGACCGCCCCGTAGCGGAAACGGCCTCCCGGGTGGCGGCCGGATTGGTAAACCCCCTGACGGGCCGCGCCTTCCGCCCCGGATGGAGGCAGGAAGAATGCCTAGCGGCGGCAGAGGCCTTTTACCCGGAAACGGAACGGGAATTAGGCGGGTCCTGGTGGCAGAAAACTCCGATTTTCCGGGAAGTGGAGACGGAAGACCAGTTTGAAATCTGGCAGGAACGCCAGACGGCTCCGGAATCCTGCGCCTATGCCGGACCTCTTTTTCCATGGCCGGAACACTGGGAAGGCCGCGGGAAAGCCGCCTATACGCGAGGTTCCGCCGTGCTGCACGTGGAAAACATGGTCACTGCCATGCGGCGTTTTTTTATGGAACAGGGCCGTTTTGTGGAAGCGGATGTATCCCCCGCAGATATCCGGCCGGATGCAGACGGTCTTTTCCATTGGAACGGTCGCACGTTTTCCCACATAGTCTGGTGTACCGGCTGGGAAGCCGGGCTTCATCCGGACATGTCTCCGCTGAAGGGGCGCCCCTCCAAAGGAACCATTCTGGATTTGGACTTGAAAGAGCTGGACTGGCATGCCGGCATCCTGCATTTCGGACACTGGCTGGTTCATAACGGTTCTTTCTGGCGCTTCGGGGCCACCTACGCGTGGGCGTGGGATGCTCCCGGCATTCCGGAAGCCCCCGCCGTCCAGGAATTGATGCTGGACCTTGTTAAACGCTATTCCGGGAACATGGACGTCATCCGCGCCCGTGCCGCCGTCCGCCCCATCATCCGCCGCAGCCAGCCGGTCGCCGGTCCCATTCCCGGGCTGGACGGTCAGTTCGTCTTCTCCGGGCTGGGCAGCAAGGGGGTGACCACTTCCCCCTGGTCCGCCGCCCAGCTTGCCGGACATCTCGTGTGCGGAACGGATCTGCCGCCGGATCTGCTGCCTGCCGCGCTCTGGAAATGATACGGAACATCAGCTGTCCTTCCTTGAACGGAACAGCTATTTTCCTTGTCAAAAGGTTCTGAACGCGATTACATGCGGCCTAATATGCGAGCGGAGAACGAGAACTGGGGAGATACGGTACGGAATCATCTGTTTGACCAGCGCAGCGCCGTCATGGTGCACTGGCTGATTCTGCTCAATGTAGTCATCTTTATCCTGGGATTCTTCTTCCAAGTGGACATCCCAAGGAATATTTACCCGCCTGTCCATTTGGACTTGATCCAGCTTTACGGAGCTTACAGCGAATATACGTGCTTTCACGAGGGGGAATTATGGCGGTTGCTTACCTATCAGTTTCTTCACGCCAATCTGGGGCACATCATGTTCAACATGATTGCCCTGTGGTTTTTCGGCCCGGTTGTAGAAGAACGTTTCGGCCATTGGCGCTTCCTGCTGTATTACCTGTTTTGCGGCGTGGCTGCAGCCCTGTTTTCCTCCCTGCTGGGGTACATGGGATTTTTTGATCCGGAATGGCGCTTCATTCCCATGGTGGGGGCCTCAGGTTCCATTTACGGCATCATGGCCGCATGCGCGGTGCTCTTTCCCCATGCCCGGGTACAGCTTCTGTTTCCTCCGGTTAATTTGAGCGTGCGCCAGTTTGCCCTGGCCGTTCTCGGAGTCGCCGCAGCCGTCATTATCTTCCAATGGAACAATGCGGGCGGGGAAGCCGGCCATCTGGGCGGCATGTTCGCCGGATTTATTCTGACATTGCTGATTTTATGGAAGGAAAAGATGTCTTCCCCAAGACGGAAAGCCGCCTCTTCTTCCCACTATTCCCCTGAGCCTTCCAGCCGCCGCCCGGCACAGGCTTACCCCTCTGAAAAGGAGGTGGATGAAATCATGGAAAAAATATCCAGGTCCGGCCTGTCCAGCCTGACGGAGGAGGAACGGGAAATTCTCCGGCGCGCTTCCCGGCGCTGAACTATTTGTTAGATATTTTTATATTTTTCGTTATTTTCCTTCCTTTTTGCCATCCATTTCCTAGCATGGATGAATGATGACGCGACTGTATTCCTCCACCGTCCTGGGCGTAGATGGCGTAGAAGTGGAGGTGGAAGTGGATTTCCGCCCCATGGCGGAAAAACGCACCTTTATTGTCGGCCTTCCGGATGCGGCCGTGAAAGAAAGCGGGCAGCGCGTGGACACGGCCATACAAAACAGCGGCCTTCCCTTTCAGCAGGGTATCTTCGTCGTTAATCTGGCTCCGGCGGATTTAAGGAAGCAGGGCCCCGGATTCGACCTTCCCATCGCCCTGGGAATGGTTGCGGGAGCGGCTGAAAAGGAGATGGACGCTTCTGCCTGGTGCATTGTGGGAGAACTGGCCCTGGACGGAACCGTACGCCCCGTGCAAGGCATTCTGCCGCAAATCATGGAAGCGCGGCGCATGGGCAGGAAGCGCATCATGCTGCCGCAAGCCAATGCCTATGAAGGGACGCCCGTACAGGGTGTGGAAATTTATCCCGTTTCTTCCCTGAGAGAAGCCTGGCATTTGCTTACTTCCGACGCCCTGCCGCCTCCATTTACAGGTTCAGGGCGAGAGGCCCATGCTCCACGGGACAAAGACGCCGCTGTGGATTTTGACGAAATCAAAGGGCAGCCTTATGCACGCCGCGCCATGGAGATTGCAGCGGCAGGAGGCCATAATATCCTGCTTTGCGGCTCTCCGGGGTCCGGCAAATCCATGCTGGCGCAAAGGCTCCCGACCATTCTTCCGCCTCTGAGTCCGGAGGAAGCGCTGGAGACCAGTAAAATCCACTCCGTATGCGGTCTGCTGAAACGGGGGAACGGCCTGGTGGACCAGCGTCCGTTCCGGGCTCCCCACCACACCATTTCCGATGCCGGGCTGATGGGGGGAGGTGCGAATATCACGCCGGGAGAAGTATCCCTTGCTCACAACGGCGTCCTCTTTCTGGATGAATTGCCGGAATTCCGCCGTGCCGCTCTGGAAACCCTGCGGCAGCCGCTGGAAACCGGCCAGGTAGTTATTTCCCGCGCTTCCGGCACCATGACATTTCCGTGCCGTTTCATGTTGGCAGCCGCCATGAATCCGTGTCCCTGCGGTTATCTGGGAGACAGAAGAAGAGCCTGCACCTGCCCCCCGGCGCAGATCGCACGCTACCGCCGTAAGATTTCAGGCCCGCTGTTGGACCGGTTTGACCTGCTGATGGAAGTTCCCGCCGTGGATCCCTCCATTCTGGCTTCCGCGCCTGCCGGAGAATGTTCCGCCAGTATCCGGGAACGCGTGGCGGCCGCACGGCGGCTCCAGTCCAGCAGATACGCAGGAACGCCTTTCCGCAATAATGCGGCCCTTTCCGGAAAAGCGCTCCAGAAGTATTGCCGTCTGCTGCCGGAAGGGAGGGCTATCCTGCTCCGCGCCGTGGAAGAACTGGCCCTTTCCGCCAGAGCCTATGACCGCATTTTAAAGGTGGCCCGAACCATAGCGGATTTGGAAGGAACTTCTGATATTCAGGATGTCCATTTGTATGAAGCCGTGCAGTACCGCGCTTTCGAGCAATCACTGAGGGATTAGCACTATGAATCTCTCTCCTTTCGCAACTACCCCAAAAACAAAGACATATTCCCGTTCCGAAAATAAAAAAGAGGCAGCTTTTCAGCTGCCTCCCGAATAACGAGGATATTTACTATGAACGTCTGCGGCGCAACAGCATAGCTCCCAGGCCCAGCAGGCCCAAAGACGCTGCGGCAGGCTCGGGAACCGTTTCGTAGGAAACCTGTATACCTGTAATTGTATAAGCGGAAGTAGCGCCTCCAGCACCACCGCGCACTCCGGCAACTACCTTATACCCTTCCTCCCAGGTAAGGGGAGCCGCCGACATATCCAGGGAAATTGTCGTTGTTTCCGATGTAGAGGTAAATGAAAAGTCCTGTATCTTGGAAAGTTCCTCAACCAGAGTGCCGGTTGAATCATATACGGCAAGCACCATGGAATAACTGCTGATTACAGAAGAAGGAGTATTACAGGAAAATGTAATGGAAGAAACGGAATCCCCCTCCTGCGGCCCTCCAAGAACCATGGCAAAGGAAGACCCCGCTACTCCGGAACGACCGCATAATAATGGAGCCTACATCATCCTGGTTAACCCAGGTGCCTTCACCGTTTACCGACCAATTCCCAACACTGTTGTTATTGCCGCCGGCATATATTCCATTTTGCAGGCCCTTTACTTTGTCCAGAAGCTCTTGCCCCGATGTTCTCGCCATAGTGGCGGTCTGTGATACGCTTTGCGATTCAGGAAGCTCAGCAACAATCGTAGCCGCCTGGGCGGACATCATACATACGCAACTGGCTAACAAAACATAATGATAAACTCTCATAACGCTTTGCATTGATTAGAGGATTGTTAATCCGCTCTTTTTCTTTCCGTAACATCATGGGGAAAACGCTGGACCTATTTTCTTCATGAATGGTTTACGATAACGTTCGATTCATAATAATGAATGATTTATGAAATAACATGCAGATGTTAGAATGGAAGAGGCGCAAGGATTAGTCTTTATAAAGTCCTTACATCAAAAAAGAAGTCCACTGCCGGAATACCGCTCTTTCAACTTTTTATGTTGACAACGGATTAACAATCGCTGTCCCCTTTATCCAATCCTTAATGATAAAGAAAAAGCCGCCTCAGCAAGGCAGCTCGTAATAAGACAGGTTTATAGCGTTTAGTAAGAACAGCGTGGCGTGAAGTCACGCTGTTCTGCTTTTTACTGCGTGATTGACCATTTCTGTAATAATGCTTTCGGGCAGGAATCCGATACAGGCGAGGCTGATCCGTACATCCTGCACCCTATGTCCGCTGCTTTTGTCGGGAGCACAAACATATACCTTATTCACAAGATCATGCAGGACTGCCGGTGTCAGTTCCGTCAGTTCTGGGTATTTCTTTGCTCTGCGGATGAACTGCTCGATGCTGTCCGCTTCTTCTTCCTGCTTGGTAATCTCTTGTTCCCAAAGCTGCATCTTTTCCGTCAGTTCTGCTTGCTCCTTCTCGTAATCAGCAGACAACTTTTGAAAGCGGCTGTCATTGATCTTGCCCGAAATATTGTCCTCATAAATCCGCTTGAACAGTCGGTCAAGTTCCTCGATCCTGCGCTGTGCCTGTGTGAGCTGTCTGCGTTTTGCAGCCAGCTCTTTTTTGAATTCTTCTTTACGCTTGGCGCCGAGTTTTTCACGGAACAAGTCCTCGCAATCGGATATGTACCAAAGAAGGATTTGCAGGAATTTCAGTACACCCTTTTCCAATACCATTGCACGGATAAAGTGTGTTCCACACACATCTTTGCCTTTCTTCCGAGAGGTAGAACAAACAAAGTGATCTTGCCGCTCCTCAAAGTTTTGCGTGGTGCAGTAGTACAGCTTTTCTCCGCAATCGGCACAGTAGGCAACACCGGAAAATAAATTGCTCTTGCCCGTCTTAGCCGGTCTGCGCTTGTTTCGGCGAAGCTCCTGCACCCGATCAAAGGTTTCCTCATCCACAATGGCTTCGTGCGTGTTGCGGAAGATCTTCCATTGATCCGGCGGATTCTCGATGGTCTTTTTGATCTTGTAAGACTGTCGGTGCGTTTTGAAGTTTACGGTATGTCCGCAATACTCCATCCGTTCCAGAATGCCCGATACTGTGCTGTCGTTCCATCCATAGGGATTGTCGGGCAAAGCACAGCGCACTTTCCGTTTCTGCTTGTCCTGATAGACAGTAGGTGTCAGCACTTGTTCCTCTTTGAGTATACGGGCGATTTGTGTCGGACCATTACCATCCATGCATAAAGCAAAGATGCGTTTGACAACCTGTGCGGCTTCATCATCGACAATCCACTGCTCGGAGTTTTCTGCGTCTTTCACATAGCCGTAGGGCGGTATGGTGGTCAGATGCTCACCGGACTCGCCTTTCAGCTTTAAGGATGCCCGTACCTTTTTGCTGCCGTCCTTAACATAGAACTCGTTTATGATATTCAAAAAGGGAGCAAACTCGTTGTCGCTCTGGTTGGCACTATCCACACCACTGTTGACTGCAATGAAGCGGACATTGTTCTGCGGAAATGTAATCTCGGTGTACATTCCTACTTCCAGATAGTTACGCCCGATCCGACTCATGTCTTTGGCTATGACGATACCGATCTTGCCTTCGTCAACCATGGCCATCATGCGCTGCCAATCTGGTCTTTGAAAGTTTGCGCCGGAGTACCCGTCATCCACAAAATACTCAAGGTTCCGAAAGCCTTTTTCCTTAGCAAACTTCGTCAGAAATGCCCTCTGATTAACGATGGAATTGCTGTCACCCTGTTGGTCATCGTCACGGGAGAGGCGGCAATACAATGCTGTAATTTTATCAGACTGCTTCATAATATTTTCCTCCATATTCGGTGGGCAGTCTGCCAATACAAGGTTGCTGTGGATCATAAAATCACACACCCTTTTGCTCATCTGCCAGCTTCACCGCTTTTTCGGGAAGTGTGTGTTTCCCGTCAAAGCTGCCGGTAAAGCGGTAGGTGGTATGCCCTTCTTCAAGGCGTACCGTAATCTGCGGCAACTCCTGCCACATAGGAACAGGAGCATGGCGAGTGCCGTCTTGGTCGATGCGGATGTTGCGTTTCTTTTCTTCCATTTCCACCTTCCTTTTCGCTTGAAAGACTAAGGGTTTGGGATATCCCAATGAGGAAAAATCTTCGAGTGTGGCAACACCGGATGTGCTTGCTATATAGCAAGCCATTCGGAATGCCGGCGCGAGGATTTCTGCAAGTGTACATACACTGGCTGTGCTTGCTATTCTGCTAATTTCCCAAGACCCGTTGACAAAAGGCTCAAAACTGCCTATAATATAGGCAAGATATTTGCCTATATTATATTATAAGCAAGTAATATTCCTCTGTCAATAGAATTGGGCAAATGATAGGCAAATTATTTTCCGGGTGAGGTTTTCAATATGAAGTTTGGAGAAAAGGTAAGACTGCTGCGAAATGAAAAGAAGCTGTCCCAGACGGAACTGGGTAAAATGTGTGGTCTGTCCCTGCGGACGATCCGCAATTATGAGGTGGACGGACGCTATCCCAAACAGCGCGAGGTTTACGCCAAACTTGCCACTGCACTTGGATGCGAGATAAACTTTCTGCTTTCCGAAGACGAAGAATTTGTTCTTCTGGCACAACAGAGCTACGGCTACAAAGGTGCAAAAGATGCCGAAGAATTGGTTGCCGATGTGTCTGCGCTCTTTGCCGGTGGTGAATTGTCCGAGAATGATAAGGATGCCGTAATGCGCGCTTTGCAGGATGTCTACTGGATGGCAAAAGAACGGAACAAAGAAAAGTACACACCGAAGAAATATCGGAATCCAATAGAAGTTGAGGAATGATTTTTGTACAGGATGATTTCTGCATCAACTTTTAAAGCAGTTTATGTAGCAAGGAAGTGAAAGACATGATGTATGCTCAGGATAAGCAACATGTTCCTGACCGGGTGGAATTAAAAGGAATTCTATCAGAGTTCCGGGATGCGCTTGAAGAAGAAATTGATAAGATCAAAAAAAGCGGTCAGTCTTCCACGCTACTCTTTGGTGGGCGCCAAATCGAAAGCCATGGTGCCGACCTCTGGTATCGCTTTAATGTTGAATATGTCCCCTCTCTTCCGGCAGATACGCCCTGTAAGCTGGTAATCGGTAAGGATCAATTTGATGTTACCGTTATAAGCTACGAAGAGAACTCCATTGTCATCTCTACAAAAACGACTCTGCCTGACACAATCGGCAAGGCCAGACTTGAAAATGGCGCTACAGTTCTGATGGAGCGGCTGATCAAGTGTATCGAAGAGAATGCCGAAAAAGAAAATCCTGCAGGAAAACGTATGCTGTCTTCTGACTGCGGCGTTTATCCTGTAAAGAAGATATTCGAGTATGACGACTTGGCACTGAATACCGGCAACACCCAAAGCCAAAACAATGCTATCGTATCTGCGCTTTCAAGCGACATTACATACATCTGGGGACCTCCTGGTACTGGTAAAACCACCGTAATTGGGCAGATTATCGATGAATTATATAAGCATGATAGATCCGTATTGGTTGTGTCTCATACCAATACGGCAGTTGACGGTGCCATCGAAAAAGCCGACAAAACATACTCCAAATCCAATCAGGATAATGACACCAATTACCCGATTTTGAGAATTGGTACTCCTGCAAGGCCCTTGCCGGATCGGGTTTTGTTGGCACAGCATGTTGCCGCCTTAGGGAAAGAGCTTTACGAGCAAAAGGCGGCTCTTGAAAAACAGCAGGCTGAGTTACAGCACCATATCAACGAGATCCGTCCCTTGCTCGCCAAGGATGTTTGGTTGAAAGAAAGCAATCTGGATGTCATTCGGAAAGCACTTCAGAGTATTGCTGCACATGAGAAGGAAATCACCGAGATTCAGCGCAGGAGCGACGCCATCAATGTCTCCGTAGAGAGGGAAAAGGTGGCTCATCCTGAATACGCGAACTATCTGATCCTATCGAAAACGCTTAAAGCAAAAAAGAGCGATTACGATACCGTATGCGGTCAATTTTATAGAATTGAACAGGCTATTTCTGTGCTTCCGGATCAGATCCAAAGGGCGCAGGATGAGGTCAGAAAACACGCTCGATATACGGAGCTTCGCGCTCAAGAAGCAAAGTATATGTCCGTTTCCTTCCTTAGAGGTGAAATCAGCAAAGTTGATGCGCAGATCAACCGCCTCCAAAGCTCAATCAGTGATTTGACTCGGCAGCAGACTGCGGCACAGCAAACAATCTCGGATTATGAGAAAAAGAGCTCTGTCGCAAAACTTTTTGCCGGCAAGAGTGCTGTTACTCAGGCACAGACTACTTTGGAGCGCGTCCGCCGAGAGATTCCAATCGCTAATGGCGACTTGCGCCGTCAACAAGACCTGAAACAAGAGTATTCTCAGCAACTGGAAAGCCTGTTGCTTTTGCAGGAGCAGATCCGTGCAGTCACTCCCTCGAAAACTCCGGAATACCGGAATGCTGAGGTAAATAAGCTGCAGGCCGAACTTTCTGCCGCACAAAAGGCTCTTCCGGAGCTGACCACCAGAAAAAACGCACTGCATGAAGAAGTTCGCGAACTGGAACGACAACAGAGCCAGGCGAAGGCTTCGTTTGATGTTCTTAGCGAGTTGGGTAGAAAAGTCCGCCTGGAGCAGGACAAACTGGCTGAGGTTACGAAGCTGCGGGATAAGGAGAATAACGCTTGTTCTGGGCAACTTGAAAAAGAGCTCTCTTTTTGTATTACCTTCCTGTACAAGCCGACTTCTGAAGGAATCTCTCCCCTCTTTAATGAGCTTTCCAAGCTGTTTGCATCTGTAAAAGCTGAGATGGCTTCTGTTGATATGGATGCCATCATAAAAGAAAAAGAAGATGCGGATCAGCAGTTGGTCGAAATCTTCCGGCAGCTCAATGAGCTGAAAGAGAAAATGCAGGAGCTCGAAAAGCAGGCAATTATGAGCGCCAAGATTGTTGGTGCCACACTTGCGAAGTCTTATTTGAGCGAAACTCTGCGAGAGAGAAAGTTTGACACAGTAATCTTGGACGAGGCCTCCATGGCTTCTATTCCTGCACTTTGGTGTGCCAGCTACCTCGCTGAAAGCAGCATTGTAATTGTCGGTGACTTCCTGCAGTTACCGCCTATTGTTATGGCAGATACCCCTATGGCTCAAAAATGGTTGGGTAAGGATATCTTCTACCATAGCGGGATGCAGGAGCGGGCTCGGAACAAGGAAACCTGTCCTGAAAATTTCGTTATGCTCAATAATCAGTTCCGCATGGAGTCTGATATTGCAGACATCGCAAACATGTATTACGGAGCATACGGTGGCCTTCTTTCGGATGATAACAACGATTTCAGAGTCAAGGATCGCGAGAAATTCTATAGTTGGTATTCTGGCAAAAGAACCAAGAGAAATGTTCACCTGATAGACACAGAGAGTCTCCATGCTTGGGTTACCGGTGTGCCTCAAGGAAAGAGCCATAGCCGGCTGAATTGTTTCTCAGCAGCCGTTTCTGTGGATCTTGCATTCAAGTTCTTGGAAAACAAACTCAAGGAACTCGATCCTGCTACTGCCGAACCGGAAAAAGAGGCTTCTGTGCTGATCGTCGCTCCGTATAAACCCCATGTTGCAAGGATCAATCAACTTGTAGAACTGGAGTATCACAATCGAGGTTTTAAAGAAAACCTCAATTTCATTAGAGCCGGAACGATTCACAGTTTCCAAGGCAGCGAGGCCGATATCGTAATATTTGACCTAGTGATCGATGAACCGCATTGGAAGGCAAATCTGTTTATGACGGATAAGGAAGTCAATGAAGATCTGCGCAAGATGTTCAATGTGGCTGTCACGAGAGCTAAGTTCAAGCTGTATATCGTCGGCAATTTTGCATATTGCCAAAAACGAGCCAAGAATAACGCTCTGTCGGAGCTGCTGGACAAGCTCATTAAAAAGGATAGGCTTGTCAAAGTGGATGCCAAAACTTTGCTTCCTGAAATTGTGTTCGCACGGCAATCCGATTTTGCTTTTGATGGAAACCTTACAGGGAAACACATCGTTTGCCGAGAAGATGTCTTCAATGACTACTTCATGGCTGATATCCATTCCTTCAAAAAGCGTCTGATTGTGTACTCAGCTTTTATGACGGAAGCACGCCTAAGCACACTTCTGCCGGCCTTCTCTGATGCCGTCCGCGCCGGAAAGCAGATCATTGTTGTTACAAAGGCTCTATCTGATCGTGGCAAATCCGAACTTGCGCAGTACCAAAAGTGTGAGAAAGAATTACGCGATATCGGCGTGAGTGTTCTTCACAAGAAGGGCATGCACGAAAAACTGATTTTTGTTGACAGCAATGCGGTTTGGATCGGCTCGTTGAATGCACTAAGTTTTACCGGTTTGACCGGCGAGGTTATGCAGCGGCATGCTGATCGTGAGCTGACTGCCGAATATGAAAAGCTTTTCGATATCGAGCACATCTGCAACGCAATAGAAAACACATACGAACAGAAGTGCCCCATCTGCGGCGATGAAATGATCGTGAAAGAAAGCGATGAAGGCGGTATCTACTGGCAGTGCGTTGCCGGCGATTATTCCAGAAATGTTGCTCAGCAATATCCGCTGGATGGCATTCTTCGTTGCAAGTGTGGAGCACCCTATGTGTTCGCAATGAAAAACGAGCCTCGTTGGGTGTGTTCCGAGGATTCACGGCATTATCAGAAGATGCGCGAGAGCGATCTTAGGCTGGAAAAGATGGCTGCTCTAATTCCTACAAAGGCCGCTCGTAGCCAAGTAAATAAGTATTTCTTTGCAAAAAAGAAAGAAATTGAGGCCAAAAAGAAAGCTACAGCACCTAAGAAGACATCCGCTACGAAGAAAGCACGCAGTGCATCTGAAGACGAGGACGATTCTAAGCAGATGAAAATGTTCTAATGCATTACCCCTCTGAAGGCGAATGTCCTCAGAGGGGTAATATATAATCTGCAGTCCGTTTTATGGTACAATAACGGCGATATAATTCTATCATGAGGAGGTGCTCGTATGATCTCAAACACAATTTACAGCAAAGGCAGGGACAACTTTAAGGATTACACCTTTTCTGCAAGAGAGTGGTCTGCTCCTACCATGGTGTCACCAAAAGAAATCTGTGAACGGATCGACAGCTTTGCTTTGTGCAGCCGTAAAATTAAGCGCATGCGTTTGATTGGCTTGAGCTATTTCCATACCCGTGACTGGGTTGAAGAAGCAGCTTATCGACAGGTCGAGCACCTGCCAGAAGAAGAGCGCCAGCGCAAATCCAATTATTCAACGATTGATCCCACCATGCAGTTTAGCCGATATGCTCAAATTGACGAACCCTTTCTGATTGAGTTCGAGGATGGAGATATCTTTGAAGTCGATACTCCGCAGGATCCGGAATTCCGGATGAGCATGAACTGTATTCCTTGGTGGATCAAGGCCGGAACAAATCAACCTAATGTGGAAGCAGATATTCTTTTCTCCCCTTGTGTCGGCCAGGAGATTGTTTCAGTCGAAGTCAACACACGGATAACAGACAAGGATCCGATGTTTTTCTGCGCTTTTAATGAGCCTCCTTATCAGAGAGAGCTTGTTTCAAATGTAACACTTCGTTTGAGAAATGGATTGGGTCTGCAGATCAGCCCGGACATTGATTACTGCGAGGTTGCGTGTGTTGATGTAAGCAACGAGTGGGTTAAAATCAGCTTTTCTGAACTAAAAGACGCTTTGTTCAACTGGGAGGACCTTCACGCTGATGAGATTACCGGGTTTGAGGCGGAAAGTCATATGTTGTTCTTCGGGAGAAAAGGAGCCGCATATACCGATACCCCATATATGACACTATCTTCAAGCGGCAAAGGCGATTCTTGCCTTCATGTCTATGTTGAAGATTTTCTTATACTTGATTGGAGCATTTCGCTTGCCATTGGGAGCTGGTTCGATGAGTACGGCGAGTATCATTTCAGCCATAAAGAGTGGAATGATCTCCTTGATGAGGCATGGCGAATCCTTGCTGCGGATAGTTTTGATGAATTGTTTGATGAGCTAATCGATCGGCAAGGAAAGGGCAATTACATGATGTGGAAGCTCAATAGCCGAGGCGCATCTTTCTGGAAAGAGCGGGATAAATACAGAACACAGATCAAAGATATCCGAGAGTGGTCTGATTTGGTGCTTGGCCCCAACGACATGATGGATATCTACGGATTTTAGGAGGTGTAAGTATGGATCAGTATACTATGATGGACATACTGGGAAAAGCATTCGCTGATGGCGAAATCGATGCACTGCGTCCTTTGATGGCAGCGGACTGTGACTATGCTTCCCAGTATGCAAACAAGTCCTTTTCGGGGGCATCTGAAATCCTGTCAAATATGGAGTCCGTCCATAAGAACATTGATGAAACCTGTGCTTATACTTACAAGGTCATAGAACTGGAATCTGTCCTGGCAAATGGCCTAACCCTTGCTGATTTGGACAATCAAGCCGGAATGCATCCCTGCCGGTACGGCCTGCTCTTGTATCAGTATGGCTCTGATTATCCTGTTGCTGTTGTTGCCTGTATGATAGACCTCTACGAGAAGTTCAGAAGCATATGGCTGTCTCGAGACACAAGCAAGTTCAATGAAACCTTTTATGGCGAAGAATTGGGACCCGATTCTCCCGATGACCTTCCTTCTACAGTAGTGCCACTGACCACACATGATCGGCATGTCAACGAAATGAGAAGCTCATTTGCAGGTCAAAAGTGGGATAAGACTGTAGATACGGCTGATGGGATTTATATTTGGCGCAAAGCAGATGAATATGCCAAACAGTGGCTGCCCGAGCAGGGCTATAGCGTACTGGAGTCGCAGATCTTTGATGATTGCATCGGTTACCGGTGCAATAGAAAAGGCTATATTTACACGATTTTCATGTATGCCTACGGCCAAAAGAAAACTTCTCAGCTGGACGGTGATTTCTGCAGCAAGCTTGCCAAAGAACCCTTCGCCGAAAACAGCATCATCCTTATCCTCTACCTCAATGTCGATCGCTACATGGCCGGAGCTGAGATCAAATATCGTGTAAGAAACTACTGCGGAAGTGATACTCACAGCCCGGAGTTTTGGCATCTTAAAGAAGTCAACGGCTCGTATCTGTTTGAATACTATCCTCGCAAAGAGATGATGGATCAAACCTGGCAGTTCATGTATGCCTTCAACCGTGAAGATACGGACATCTATGACTGCATTATCACAGATGATAATCCGTCCATTGAAGGAGATCCCAAATACTCCGGTGCATTTATGAACAGCGCCTTCTATGGGACGCTGCGGACGATGCATCGGGAATACGGTGATATGAAGTTGGGCTATGTCCGTTATAACGATGTAGTTTACAGCTCTGTCCCCTACATTGAAGGTCTTGGCTTCTTCAGTTGGAGCTCCTTCCATGCCACCGACCGCATGCATAGCATGGTCCGTCACCCCTTTGACGGTGGTGATCGGAAGGTGGCAGAGTTTATTAAAACCGAGCAACGAGAACCAGATGATCTGTTCGCATATATTCCCAAACTCATAAACGCCGTCCCGCTTGCCCCCGTTCCCACAGAACGATTCGCCGTAAAGCTCTTTTTCGACAACGGCGAGTGCAAAAAGTATGTACTTCCTATTCCGACGGAGTCTGAGCACGAGGAGGTTCTTTCCTATCGCGGTCATGTGTTTACCGATAACATCTGGGCATCCGTCTCTGTAATTCCTCGGCACGAAAGCAGATATAAAGGCTATCCCGAAGTGAGGCGGCTTTTTCCAAGAAGACTTTTTAACGAATAGCTTCCAAAGCCTGTTTGAGGTCCGCAATAATGTCTTCCGCAGCTTCCGTCCCTACGGAAAACCGGATGAGGTCAGGCCGTACGCCCGCCTCCATGAGCTGCTCATCCGTCAACTGGCGGTGCGTATGGCTGGCGGGATGGAGAACGCAGGTACGGGAATCCGCCACATGGGTCACGATGGCGGCCAGCTTCAAACTGTCCATGAACTTGATGGAACGTTCACGGCCTCCCTTAATGCCAAAGGTTACCACACCACAAGATTGGCCACCGCGGAATTGCTTCTGCGCCAATTCATAATACTCATTGGAAGAAAGACCCGGATAATTAATCCAGGCAACATCTTCCTGCCCTTGCAGGAATTCCGCCACTTTCTGCGCATTTTCACAATGCCGCAGCACACGCAGGTGGAGGGTTTCCAAACCCAAGTTGAGCAAAAAGGCATTCTGCGGAGACTGGATGGAACCCAGATCGCGCATGAGCTGGACGGTCGCCTTGGTAATATAGGCTCCCTTGCCGAAGCTTTTGCTGTAGGAGAGCCCGTGATAGGAGGGGTCCGGTTCCGTCAAACCCGGGAATTTATCCTTGTGCGCTTCCCAGTCAAAGTTGCCGCTGTCCACGATCACGCCGCCCACGGCGGCGGCATGGCCGTCCATGTACTTGGTGGTGGAGTGGGTGACGATATCCGCACCCCATTCAAAAGGACGGCAATTAATGGGTGTGGCAAAGGTATTGTCTACAATGAGAGGCACGCCGTGCGCATGGGCAATGTCCGCCATTTTACGGATATCCAGCACGCAAAGCGTGGGATTGGAAATAGTCTCCGCAAAGAAAGCTTTCGTATTGGGGCGGAACGCTTTGGCGATTTCCTCCGCCGGAGCGTCCTGGTTCACGAAAGTAACTTCAATGCCCATTTTCCGGAATGTGACGGCAAAGAGGTTGTATGTGCCCCCGTAAATCGCCGAAGCACTGACGATATGATCCCCAGCCTCGCAAATATTGAAAATGGCAAAGAAGGAAGCCGCCTGACCGGAAGACGTCAAAATGGCGGCCACACCGCCCTCCAGTTCAGCAATTTTTCTGGCAACCGCCTCATTGGTGGGGTTCTGAAGGCGTGTATAAAAGAATCCGGCTTCTTCCAGATCAAACAATTTTGCCATTTGTTCGCTGGTCTCGTACTTGAACGTCGTGCTCTGGTAAATGGGCAATACGCGGGGTTCGCCCTTTTTAGGCGCCCAGCCCGCCTGCACGCACAGGGTCTCCGGTCTCAATTCCCGATTCATCATGCGGGGCATGCTATGCGATGCCACCTGCCTTGTAAAGCCGGGAAAACCAGACGTATGGCCAAATTCGCCCCTGCCCCGCCGAAGCACGCTCCCGGGTTTTTCCCAGTGTAAAACTCCCTGTTCCCGGCAAATCAACCGCAAGGACAGGAGCGTTTTACCTGCGCGCGGGATACCCTACGGTCGTATGAAACGGCAATTCCTCCGATACCCCTTTCCCGGAACCAACCTTTTCCCGGCGAATAAAGCCGGGCATCTCACTACTTGATTTCCGGCAAGGGGGTGGAAATTTCCTCTTCCGTCAGATAGCAGCCGGGATCGGACCCGTACCAGTGCCCATTGGCAAACGCGGCACGGGTGCGGAAGCCTCCGCCGCACAGGGCGAAGTGAACGCAGCGGCCGCAACGGCCTTCAATCTTCTTCTGCCGTTCCAGAGGATCGTCGGAACCGCGCAGCTCAGGCAACATTTCCGCTGCAGCTCCGGCCCTGGCATCCCATAAATCGGAAAACCGGTCACTTTTCACATTGCCCAGAGTAACGGATTGCCAGAACTGGTCCGGATGCACGGCACCCTGTGTGTCAATGTTGGCGATGCCCCGGCCGGAACTGTTCGCGCCGCCGCCATTCCATTGAAGCAGGCCAAGGGTTTCCTTCGCCAGAGGGGAACCTTCCCGGAGCTGGCGCAGAAGCAGGTAAATGCCGTCCGCAGGCTGAGTCACAGTCAGCACCTCACGGTTTTTCCCCTCCGCTTTCCATTCCTCCACACGAGCAATCAGCGTATCCATGGCATTCCGCGCTTCTTCCTGAGTCAGGGTCTGCACTTCCACGCCGCGGCCGGTGGGAACCAGATGGTAAAAACAAACGCGCTGGATGTCGTTGGCGTCAATAAAATCCAAAATCTGGCCCATGCACTGCACATTGTTGCGGGTCAGCGTCAGGCGCAGGCCTGTCTTTTGC
>OBAI01001048.1_pt1 | contig 23395 bp, 18 predicted proteins | sample 1517461 | NCBI WGS metagenome assembly OBAI01 (sample SAMN04571696, study PRJEB22368) | human gut metagenome | biome: human gut; material: stool | host: Homo sapiens | place: Luxembourg | collected 2012-06-29
GAGTGTAGGAGTGAAAGGCCAATCAAACTTGGAGATAGCTCGTACTCCCCGAAAGGCATTTAGGTGCCGCGTCGGATGGTCACCGTGAGAGGTAGAGCGACCGATAGGACAAGAGGGCTTCACCGCCTATCGAGTCCTGACGAACTCCGAATGCTCACGGTCTGCAGTCCGGCAGTAAGGGGGCGGGTGCTAAGGTCCGTCCCCGAGAGGAGAAGAATCCAGACCGCCGTCTAAGGTCCCGGAGTTCTGCCTGAGTTAGTCTAACGAAGTCTGGTCCCTATGACAGCTAGGATGTTGGCTTGGAAGCAGCCATTCATTCAAAGAGTGCGTAACAGCTCACTAGTCGAGGGTCCGGGCATGGATAATAATCGGGTATAAGGCAGACACCGAAGGCGCGGGATAGCATTTAAGAAAGTATCGGTAGGGGAGCATACTCACAGCGTCGAATGGTGTACGTAAGTTATCCTGGAGCGGTGAGTAAAGCAAATGTAGGAATAAGTAACGATAAGGAGGGTTAGATTCCCTCCCGCTGTAAGACCAAGGTTTCCCGGGCAATGCCAATCAGCCCGGGGTCAGTCGGGTCCTAAGTCTAAGCCGAACGGCGATGGCGATGGCAGAGACGGTTAATATTCCGTCACTGCCGCATGGGGCGACGTGGAGACGGAGCAGTGAAACCACCGCGGGGCGACGGAAGTCCCCGTTGAAGAGTGTAGGTGTTGAGGATGGCAGGCAAATCCACCGTCCGAGCTGAACTTGACAGTATGGAGTCTTCTTCGGAAGAATCCAATAGTGTGGGTAATCATACTCCCGAGAAAATCCGCTAAGCTTAACCCATGCGGCACCCGTACCGCAAACGGACACACGTGGTCGGGTAGAACATACTAAGGCGTTGAGAGATTCATGGTTAAGGAACTAGGCAAATTGACCCTGTAACTTCGGGATAAAGGGTCCTCGTGAATAGCGAGGCGCAGAGAATAGGTCCAGGCAACTGTTTAACAAAAACACAGGGCTGTGCAAACTCGAAAGATGAAGTATACAGCCTGACACCTGCCCGGTGCCGGAAGGTTAAGAGGAGATGTCACCAGCAATGGGAAGCATTGAATTGAAGCCCCGGTAAACGGCGGCCGTAACTATAACGGTCCTAAGGTAGCGAAATTCCTTGTCGGGTAAGTTCCGACCTGCACGAATGGTGTAATGATCTGGACACTGTCTCAACCGTGAGCTCGGTGAAATTGTAGTATCGGTGAAGATGCCGATTACCCGCGATGGGACGAAAAGACCCCGTGAACCTTTACTACAGCTTAGCATTGACCTTGGTCATCCGATGTGTAGGATAGGCCGGAGGCTTCGAAGCGGGAGCGCCAGCTTTCGTGGAGCCATCCTTGAAATACGGCCCTTTGGCTGTCTGAGGTCTAACTCGCTAGTTGCGAGGACACTGTTTGGTGGGTAGTTTGACTGGGGTGGTCGCCTCCAAAAGCGTAACGGAGGCTTCCAAAGGTGCCCTCGGGCCGATTGGTAACCGGCCTAACAGAGTGCAATGGCATAAGGGCGCTTGACTGGGAGGCAGACATGCCGAGCAGGCAGGAAACTGGGGCATAGTGATCCGGCGGATGTGTATGGAAACTCCGTCGCTCAAAGGATAAAAGGTACTCCGGGGATAACAGGCTGATCCCCCCCAAGAGCTCATATCGACGGGGTGGTTTGGCACCTCGATGTCGGCTCGTCACATCCTGGGGCTGGAGAAGGTCCCAAGGGTTGGGCTGTTCGCCCATTAAAGTGGCACGCGAGCTGGGTTCAGAACGTCGTGAGACAGTTCGGTCTCTATCTATCGTGGGCGCAGGAGTTTTGAGTGGTGCCGTCACTAGTACGAGAGGACCGTGATGGACAGACCTCCGGTTTGCCAGTTGTGCCGCCAGGCGCACCGCTGGGTATCCGAGTCTGGTTAGGATAAGCGCTGAAAGCATCTAAGTGCGAAGCCATCCGCAAGATGAGAACTCCATTGAGGGTCGTTGTAGACGACGACGTAGATAGGCTGCAGGTGTAAAGACAGCGATGTCAAAGCCGAGCAGTACTAATTGCCCGAGACTTTCTTCATAAGTAGTCGTGCTTTCAGTTGTTGAAAGTTTAACAACAAGTTTTGCTAATCAATTTGTCTAACTTATACGCAGCGGACAATTCAAAACTCAAAATTCAAAATTCAAAATTGAGTTTTTCCGCGAAGCGAAAAAACTTTAGGCGGTTATTGCGGCGGTGTCCCACCTCTTCCCATTCCGAACAGAGAAGTTAAGCCCGCTTGCGCCGATGGTACTGCAATGCAATGTGGGAGAGTAGGTGGCTGCCTTCTTTACTTGAGGTCTTCAGAGTCAAACGACTTTGGAGACCTTTTTTTGTATCCGTAGGAGGGTATAGCACGGATGCTATACCCTCCTATGGTTAGCATTATATTTAACTTGTACATGAAAAAATCTGCCATATCTTCCAGAAATGGCGTAACGGGTTGATGGTGAATAGGATAAGGGCTGGAAGATAACTTGTCAGAGAGGGCTATCTTCCAGCCATCTTCCAGCCATTTACTAGCCATCTGCCAGCCATTTGCCATACTAGGCAACTATCAATAACTCTAATTGAATGTTATCACAACTAATAAGCCAATTAATAAATTGCCTTATCTGTTGGTGATTCTACCGCAAAGGTAGTTAATTCTGAGCAAATCTCATCAATATACTCTTGCAGATATAAAACATAAGTGCTTGAAAAAAAACTGCCATGTCTTCCAGGAATTTTTGATAGATATCATTGCTTGCTGCGGAGGCTTTCACCTCCGCTACGAATGGTGTATATCTATACAGTATTTTATTCGTTAGTTTATTCTTTATTGTAAATATATACGCTTTTGTGGTGTAAAATGTTGTATATATGCAGAAATTGCAGTAACTTTGCATATTGTAATAGTAAATGATGGTGTATAAATATACGTAATGTTTCAGGATGAATACAATGGGAAATAATAAGAACGGAATTAATTGTGAATGTGTAAATGCTGAGGAATGTGTAAATGCTGAGAAATCCGTAAATGCTGAGGAATCTGTAAATGCAGGGAACGCTGCAAAAGCTGCAAAGCCTAAGCACGCAGCAACCGCACATTTGAAGAAGCGCCCTTCGGCGCTGCTGTCATTCACGCCGATTGCGTTGCTCGTGATAATGCTCGTTGCGACGATACGAGCGTTCGGCAGCGACTCGCTGGCAGGAGCGTCGCAGGTGACATTGATAGCCGTATCGGCGTTCTGCGTTCTCATCGGCATGGGCTATCTGAATGTGCCGTGGTCAAGTTTTGAGAAAGCGATCACGAAGAACGTGTCGAGCGTGTCGAGTGCGCTGATAATACTGCTGCTCATCGGAGCTTTGGGCGGCGCATGGATGGTGAGCGGTGTGGTGCCCACCTTAATATATTATGGTATGCACATCATCCATCCGTCGGTGTTCCTGGCGTCCACCTGCCTTATCTGCGCCCTTGTCAGTCTGATGACCGGTTCGTCGTGGACCACCATCGCCACCATCGGCATTGCGCTCATGGGAATCGGCAGAGCGCAAGGCTTCGCCGATGGTTGGGTGGCAGGAGCGATAATCTCCGGCGCTTACTTCGGCGACAAGATCTCGCCACTCTCCGAGACAACCACCCTCGCCTCGGGCAGTTTGGGCGTGCAGCTATTCAGTCATATACGCTACATGCTGATCACCACCGTGCCCTCGATAACCCTCGCGCTGATAATCTTCGCCATGGCAGGACTCACTATCGACACCACCGAGACACAGGAAGTAGCCTCATTCATGGCAGCCCTCGACGGACGCTTCAACATAACGCCGTGGCTGCTCATAGTGCCCGTAGCCACCGGCGTGCTCATCGCGCGCAAGACCCCGCCAATCGTCACCATCTTCTTATCGACACTGCTCGCTGTGGCTTGCGGACTCATCTTCCAGCGCGAGGCGTTGGCAGAAATCGACCCGTCGATGTTCAAGGCGGCGATGATGAGCGTATACGGCGAGACGACGCTGAGCACATCGAACCAGATGCTCACCGAGCTCGTGTCTACGCGCGGCATGGCAGGCATGACCGACACCATCTGGCTCATCATCTGCGCCATGTGTTTCGGCGGAACGATGGCAGCAAGCGGAATGGTGGGCGGCATCACCCGACTGTTCATCCACATGGTGAAGGGTCGCACGTCGCTCGTGGCGTCTACAGCCACCACCGGCGTGATGCTCAACGTAGCCATCGCCGACCAGTATCTGTGCATCCTGCTCACCGGCAACATGTTCCGCGACGTTTACGACCGCGAGAACTACGAGCGTCGCCTGCTTAGCCGCACCACAGAGGACGCCGTGACCGTGACCTCAGTGCTTGTGCCGTGGAACACCTGCGGCATGACGCAGAGCACCGTGCTCGGTGTGGCGACGACCACTTACCTGCCCTATTGCTTCTTCAATATCATCTCGCCGATAATGAGCGTCGTTGTGGCGGCAATCGGCTACAAGATATTTCGCAAAGGCGAAGCCGAAACAGAATTACCGCAGTGTGGTAACACCGTTACCGCAGCGTGGTAATATCGTTACCGCGTATTGGGAATATTGTTACCAGTGCGCGGTAACGTTTTTTTTTGTTGTAAAGTGAACTATTGTGAACTTGTATTTTATCGTTTAATTGCTTAACTTTGTATTTGTTAAGCTTTAACACCGCAAATAATATGAGTGCTTATGATAAGAAACCTGTCTTTCTGATTGCTTTAGCTCTTCTCGTAGCATGCTTGTCGTGCGGACACGACGACCCAGACGTGCCACCTACGCCCATCGATCCCCCTACGCCCACCGAGCCAGACAAGCCTACCGAGCCAGACAAGCCTACCGAGCCAGACAAGCCTACCGAGCCAGACAAGCCCGATAAGCCCGACGAGCCAGACAAGCCCGCGGCACAGATACCTATAAATATCAGCGCCACGATAACCCGCGCCACGGAGGAGGCGTTCGAGAGTGGCGACCGTATAGGGCTGTTCGTCGTCAACCGCAATGCAGACGGCAGCGCGGCGAAGCTGAAACCCTTGGGCAATCACCTCGACAACATGCCGTACACCTATACCACGACATGGAACGCAGAAAAGACAGTATACTGGAAGGACGCTCAGACGCATGCCGACTTCTATATGTATTATCCCTACACGCAGACGGTGGCAAGCGTGAGCGCAATGCCGTTCGGCGTCAGTGCCGACCAGAGCAGTCTGGGCGCATACAAGTCGTCCGACCTTATCGTAGGATCCACGCTCGACGCCGCTCCATCGGCATCGCCGGTGAACATCGCGGCACGTCACCTGATGAGTCAGGTGGAGATAGTGCTCAAGGCAGGTGCCGGATATAGCGAAAGTTCGCTCGCAGACGCGGATGTGTCGGTGAAGATGAACAATCTCGCCACCTCCGCCACCGTCGACCTCGCCACCTCCACGGTAAGCGCCAACGGCAGCGTGCGCAGCCTCACGCCCTATAAGGACGGCGCCGTCTACCGCGCCTTCGTCGTGCCGCAGACCGCCACGGGCAACAACCTCATAACCATCACCGTCGACGGCGCCGACCACAACTTCTCGAAGACCGTCACCTTCGTCGGCGGCAAGCGCCACACGCTCACCGCCACGCTCAGCAAGGAAGGCGGCGGACTGAGCGTGAGCATCAGCGCATGGGAGAGCGACGGCGTGGATTACGGCGGTGTGGCAAGCTGACGCGGTAAAGAAACAGAAACGATTAAAAGAACATTGCATTTGATATGACCCATACGAATCACAAGAACTTCAATATATACACAGCTGTACTGATGCTTTGCATTCTGCTTGCTGCCTGCTCCGACTCGTTGTTCGACGGCGACGGCGGCAAGCTCAACGGCGAAGACCGCATACAGCTATCTGGCAGCATCGAGCAGTTGTCGCTGACACGTGTCGGCGACAACGGCTTCTGCGACGGAGACGTGATGGGCGTCTACGTCGTCGACTACAACGGCGGCACGCCCGGCACTCTGAAACCCAGCGGCAACCGTTGCGACAACGTGCGCCACACGTTCGACGAAGCCAACAACCAGTGGGAACCCGCCTACGACATATACTGGAAAGACAAGCACACGCACATCGACGTTTACGGCTACTATCCCTTCGCCAACCCTGAGAGCATCGACGACTATCAGTTTGAGGTGCAGAAAGACCAGAGCCGCGCTTCTGCCGACGGCGAGATGGGCGGCTACGAGGCGAGCGACTTCCTTTGGGGCAAGGTGGGCGACGTGGCTCCCACGACCAGCGTCATCCGTCTGCCGCTGTTCCACCGCATGTCGAACGCTCGCGTCACCTTGATTCAAGGCTCGGGCTTTGCCGACGGCGAGTGGGCTAACACCGAGAAGATAGTGCTTGCGCCCAATCTGGTGCGCAAGGCGAGCATCGACCTTGCCACCGGCGAGGTGAAGCCCTCAGGCAGCGTGGAGAGCACAGCCACCATCCCCTCGCGCGTCGACGATGAATGGCGCGCCATCGTTGTGCCGCAGACCGTCAGTGCAGGCACCACCTTGTTCAGCATCACCATCGGCGGCATGCCCTACAAGTTCGTGAAGAACGAGGCACTTACATACGTATCGGGCAAGATGATGAACTTCAGCATCCGTGTAGACAAGAAAGCAGCCAGCGGACAGTATCACCTCACACTCGTGAACGAGAGCATCACCCCGTGGGAGAACGACCTCGTGAGTCACGACGCCACAGCCAAGGAATACGTCATCGTGAACTCTACCGCCGGACACCTCAAGGAAGCCATTGCTGCTGCCAACAAAGACTATACAAAGCTGAAGAATCTGAAGATTAAGGGTGAGATTAATGCTAAGGATTTCTTCTTTATGAGAGACAATATGAATAAATTGTCTGCTGTTAATCTCAAGGAAGTACGTATCTTAGAGTGGATAAACCCCAACAATCCAGGCGAAAAACATTTCGCTGACAACATACCTGTCTCTGCTTTTAATAAACCAGGCGGAGGTGGACTTCTTAATCTTGTCACTTTTGTGTTTCCTGACAGACTTAAGGTGATTTGCGACAATGCCTTTACAGGCTGTAAGAATCTTTCCGGATCATTAATAATCCCCGAAGGAGTTGAGGAAATACGAAGAGGAGCCTTTACGGGTTGCAGTTCTTTAAACGGTTCATTGTCTCTGCCCTCAACATTGAAGAAATTAGGAACATCAGGAGATGGAGCAGATAAGGATACGAAAGACGAAGGCATCGATTATTATAATGGTGTATTTCAGAATTGCAGTAACCTTACAGGCCGTCTTATAATACCTGATGGCGTTGAAATAATAAGAGGCTATTGTTTTAGTGGCTGTCGAGGTTTATATGGAGAACTGAAACTTCCGTCAAAATTAAGAGTGATAGGACAATGCGCATTCTCTCACTGTGAAAATCTGACTGGTTCTATAGAAATACCCCAAGGCGTATCGTCTGTTCCCAGTTCTGCATTTGAAAGATGTGGCTTCAATGGAATCCTTACACTGCATGACGGTCTTTCGAGTATTGGATCTTCTGCTTTTATTGATAACAATTTAAAGGGCGAACTCCATTTGCCTAAAGGACTTAAGATAATTGCAGACAATGCATTTTGTAATAATGATTTTTCTGGAACATTAACCCTACCTTCAACCATTACCAGAATTGGCGACAACGCCTTTGCAAACAACTGGCGTTTGATGGGTATTCTTGACATTCCCTATGGGGTTGAAAGTATTGGTGAGAGTGCATTCTCAAATTGCCGAATGCTTGAAGGCTTGGTGTTGCCAGAATCGTTGGAAACCATACGTAGAGGAGCTTTCAACGGCTGTTTTGGTATAGGCTCCATCGTATGCAAGGGCACCATGCCGCCCTATGTGCAGAGCGGCGCCTTCGACGGCGTGGCAAAAGACAACTTCACGCTCGAAGTGCCCGAGTCTGCCGTTCAGCAGTATCAGGCAGCCGGCGGCTGGTGCGAGTTCAAGCGCATCGCAGCCCACCACGAGCTGGTATGCCGCCCGTCGGTGGCTTGCGCGTTGAGCACCCAGCACAAGCAGACCCTGGTCGTCAACGCCGAGGGCGAGTGGGAAGTGGAGAGCAAGCCCGACTGGTGTGAGGTGTCGCCCGCCAACGGCAACAAGAAGACCGAAGTGACGCTCACCATCAAGAGCATGTCGAAGAACGCGAGCGACCGCGAGGGCAAGATAGTGTTCCGACTGAAGAACAAAGACTATACCCACGCGTGCACCGTCTCGCAATACGGCTACGAGTACGGCGAGGACGAATGGATAACCCTGCAGAAAGCCACCAAGGGACGCAACGGCGGCATCAACATCGTGCTGCTTGGCGACGGCTACAACGCCAAGGACCTCGCCAGCGGCGACTATCTGAAGCACATACGTCAGGAAGTGGAATACTTCTTCGGCATCGAGCCGTACAAGACCTACCGCGAATACTTCAACGTGTACACCGCCATACCGCTGTCTACCGAGAGCGGAGTGGGCACGGTGAACACCATACGCTACAACCGCTTCGGCACAACCTTCACCGATGGCGTCGGACTGAAAGCCGATTACGACGAACTGTTCAGTTATGCCCTCGGTGCGCCCACCGTCAGCAAGGAAAACCTGAAGCAGACCCTCATAATCGTCGTGCCCAACACCACCGACTACGGCGGCATCTGCCAGATGTGGCCCGACGGTTCGGCTATAGCGTTCTGTCCGCTCAGCACATACGACTATCCGCTCGACACGCGCGGCGTGGTTCAGCACGAGGCAGGCGGTCACGGATTCGGCAAGCTCGGCGACGAGTATATCTACCACAACGCCTTCATCGACGCTTGCGGCTGCAGCTGCTGCGGACACGTGGCGGAGTTCAACAGTGCGAAGTCGCTCGGCTGGTACGACAACCTCTCGCTCACCGGCAAGATGCACAACGTAGGCTGGAGTCACCTCATCTTCGACGACCGCTACAGCGACATCGTCGACATCTACGAGGGCGGCTATATGCACAACCGCGGCGTGTTCCGCTCGGAGCAGAACTCATGCATGAACAACGACATACCCTACTACAGCACCATCAGTCGCGAGAGCATCGTGAAGCGCATCATGAGATACGCCGGCGAGACCTTCTCGTTCGAGGAGTTCGTCAGAAACGACAAGCGCGACGCCGGAACAGCGACACGCAGCATGGGCACAAGCTACACGCGCACCGCCCATACCTATCAGCATGCCCCGAAGATACACAAGGGCAGTCCGCTGCAGATGAAGAAGGTGAGAAGACACCGATAGGAAAGTCGTCAGTAAGAAAACTCTAAAACGAAGATTTATGAACAACCATATAATAAGATGTGTCGCACTGGCGTTGGTCGTGTTCACGCTGGCGGCTTGCGGCGACGATCTGGAACCGACTCAGTCGCAAGACCCTAAGTCGACACCCATGACATTCGTCGTCGACTATCCAGGGCAGACCCGCGCTACAGCCACCGACTTCGAGCGCAACGACCGCATCGGTCTGTACGTAGCCGACGCGAAAGAGCCGCTGGAGCTGGCAGGCAATCTGGTGAACAACGAGGCGCTCACCTTCGACGGCAACAAATGGGAAGCCGATCGCACGCTGTATTGGGACGAGGGGACGTACAACGCCTACGCCTACTATCCGTACATGCAGGATGTGACGAGCGTAACCGACCAGCCGTTCAGCGTAAGCACCGACCAGAGCACCTCGAAGACAGCTACCGCTATCGGCGGATACGAGGCGAGCGACCTTCTCTTCGCCACAACCAAGGACGTCAAGGCTTCTGATTCGCCCGTAAGACTCACCTTCAAGCACATCATGAGCAAACTGAAGATTCGCTTGATAAAGGGTGAGGACTTTGAGGGCGACATGCCCACCACCGCCAAGGTATACATCCACAACACCGTGCCCACAGCCACCATCGACCTGCAGGCAGGAGTGGCGACACGCTACGTTAAGGGCACACGCCAGACCATCGTAGCCCACCAGGACGGCGATACAAGCTATTCGGCGATAATCGTGCCGCAACGCATCGACAACCGTCAGCCGCTCGTCGAGGTGGAGATGATGGGCGTGAGCTATCTCTTCGAGAGCAAGTTCCTTTTCAAGCCCGGTACGGAGCATCTTGTCAATCTCGTCATATCCGAAAATCCCGACAAGGTGAAGATAAACATTGGCGGCGAGAAGCAGAACTGGTAATAAAACGATTCGTATGAAGAAAACTACCGGCATATTGTCAGCCGTAGCGCTGGCGCTTCTCCTATGGGCAGTGGCTTTATGGCTGCTGCCCTTTGGTGGTTATAAGAAAAACATGAAGGAGACGCGCTACGGACTGAACGAAGGCATGGAGGTCGTGGAGCAGATTGTGGCGCAGGGACAGCGCCAGTATGTGGTGGAAGACGCCCAAGGCAACACGCTCTTCCGCATTCCTCTGCGCGGATGTATGATAGACACGCGCTTTCGTGGCGGCAGACTCCGCTTCCGCGAGATGGCTACCGGTCGCGAGGGATACGTAGACACTAACGGAATGGTGACATTCACGGCTGGTGCTGCGGCGCAAACAAAGGCTGTGGTGCCCGAAGACGAACTGACGAGGCAGAACATGGATATGGAGAATCGGTCAGTAGAGTCGGCAGGTTCTTCCGACAGCAAGTCGCGCCGTGAGAGTAAAGGACACGCGGTGAAGCTCACGCAGACCGACATACGCAAGATAGCGCAGAGCAGTCCGTTCTACAACGAGGCGGCGAAGATATTGAAGGGCAAGCTGACGGAGACCGATGCTTCGCGCCGCCGTCAGATACTCAACTACTGCGAGCATCTGCGCACGGCATACACCACGAAGGACATCGACTTCCTCAGACAGGTGTTCAGCGACGAGGCACTCATCATTGTTGGCAATGTGGTGAAGGAGTCGGCTACGACCGCCGGCATTGGGTCTGACTCGCGCGTTACTTACGCCCTGCACACCAAGCGCGACTATCTCTCGCGACTCGCCAAGGTGTTCGCCATCAACAAGACAGTCGACGTGAGGTTCTCCGACTTCCGCATCATGCGCCATCCTACGAAAGACGGCATCTACGGCGTTTCGCTGCGCCAACGCTACAGCAGCGACCGCTACTCGGACGACGGTTGGCTGTTTCTGCTGTGGGACTTCCGCAATCCTTCCATGCCGCTCATACACGTGCGAACGTGGCAACCGTCGGCAACTGTCGGCAGTTCGGAAGGAGTGATAGACATCTCCGACTTTAATCTTGAATAGACAAAGCAAGTCGGCTCTAATCTTAGCCGACTTTAATCCTGAATAAAAAGACATTGTATTATGCTAAACAATAGTTCTCGGACAATAAGTATAAGCCGGACGCTACGCAACGCGATGCTTTGTGTGGCGTATACCGTCGCTTTATGCTGTCTCTCGTTACAGGACGCTAAGGCAGCTGTGCCGTTCTTGTCTGCAGCGGAAGCCGCAGATGCGCCAGCGCCTGCCGACAGCTCGTTCTCGGTAGAGAGCTTCCGTCAGTTGCCCACCGATGTGAGCGCTTTCATCGACGCTGTTCGCGACCTTAACGACGAAGCATGCGCCCTGCTGAAGGTGGTAGCTCCAGCCGACTTCGCTTTCTCCTCGCCGTTAGGCATCGTTGAGCGTCGCGACAAGGTAGGCGAGATATGGCTTTTCCTGCCTAAAGGCACAAAGAGCATAACGCTGAAACACCCGCAATGGGGAGTGCTGCGCGACTATGCGTTCGGTACAAAGCTGGAGAGTCGCATGACATACGAGATGCGTCTTCGCCTGCCGAAGGCAGCTGTTGTGGAGAAGCACGACACCGTTGTGTACACACAGACTATTGTAGACACAGTTACCGTGGCGCCACCGCGTCGTGTCGTGCCCTTGCATCTCTATACGTTGCTCACAGCCTCGATGCACACAGACGGTCCGTCGTGGGGAGCGATGATAGCCGTGATGAGTCGTCACGGTGGCTACGTTCATGCCAGCACCAATCTGCGTTCTGGCAAGAAGACCGTAGGAGCGTGCAACCGCGAGGGCTATAGAGACGGAGCTACTGCGAAGCCATACTATTCGGGTAGCACGCATACTTCGGAATATGCCGTCACAGCGGGCTTGATACACCGCATAAACGCCAACTTCAACGTCTTTGAGGGAGCCGGTTACGCCAAACAGAGTACCGCATGGCAACTCGCAAAAAGCGAAGGCGGAGGATGGTTGCGCAACGACGGACTCACACATAAAGGCGTGGCAGCGGAGATTGGCGTGCTCTTTACAAAGGGCAGACTGAGCGTGAGCGCCTCTACGCTTACAATCGGCGGCAGCCAGTGGCAGGGATGTGTGGGCATAGGCATACGCATTGGAAAGAATAGCGTGATAACGAAACCCGCCAAGCGTTGAGACGGTGTTTCTATGTAATATATGTGAAAACAACTTGAGATATGAATCATAGCTTACATTATAATAATATGTTCAATCGGCTCTATATCACTTTCGTGGCAGTAGTAGCGTTCTTGTTTTCGTGCAGTAGCGACAAACCCGACAGTCTTGAGCCGCACTTGCAGACTCTGCCGGCTACGGACATAACCCGAACGGAAGCTACAATATCAGGACTGTGCCAAACGGACAATGGTGTGGATATGCCGCAGTTGTGGTTCCGCTATGGAGCCGACGAGAGTATGAGCGAACGTTCGGAGGCGCTTGAAGCTGCGGACGGCAGTGTGAGCATGCGCTTGCGTAATCTCACGGCAGGCACCACATATTATTATATGTTGCAAGGCGGCAACGGCACCGCCGTACTGTCGGGCGAGACTCTCAACTTCACAACACTACCTAATCTGCAACCAACTATCGGCGACGTGAAGGTGCTGAGCAGCAGTCCGATGAGTGTCATCGTGGGCTATCGCATTGCTGACGACGGCGGCGACGAGATCGCCGAAAGCGGTTGCCGCGTGTCGCGTCAGGATGGAGCCGCGATGAGCGACGGTGAGAAGGAAACAACCATAATGCAGACTGGCTCAGTGGGCGCTGACGGATTCTACCGCTTGCGCATAGGCAATCTGCAGCCGAGCACGGCATACACAATATGCCCGTTCGCCAAGAACAGAAACGGCGAGGCTGTGGGCGAACCGCTTTCGTTCACAACTCCAACCGCTGTTGTTTTGGATGAGGCAGGCATGCTTTCGGTAGTCATAGGCGACGACATTTACAAGTACACCACCATCTCTATAGCCGGACCGCTCAACGGCGACGACCTTCGCACCCTGCGCCACATGGCAGGACGAGGCATAGACGGTAGTGCTACAAACGGGCGACTTGCCGATATAGACATATCAGGAGCACGCATTGTCGCAGGAGGCGGTGTGTATGACGCTGCGCGCTATTCGGAAGACGACGTTGTGGGAGTGGGACTGTTCGCCGCGTGCAGCAATCTGAAGAATATAAAGTTGCCGATGGACGTGGTGAGGATAGAAAAAGACGCATTCCTCAACTGCTCGTCGCTGCGCAGCATAGTGATACCGGCTACCGTAAGCAGTGTCGTTCCGTCGGCTGGATGCACATCGCTTGAAGAGATAAGCGTGTCGGGTGCCAACACATCATACACAAGTAGTGACGGCGTACTGCTGAGCGGCGACGCCAAGAGCATATTGTGGTTCCCGATGGGCAAGCGAGGCGACTACGCATTGCCAGCCACAGTGACAGCAGTTGGTCCGTACGCCTTCCGCGACTGTAGCATTGAGAAGTTCGTGTTTCCGGCAGGACTCACCAAAATAGGCGAATGTGCTTTCTATAACAGTAAGGTAAAGGAAGTTGCGCTGCCTTCAACACTGAAGCTGTTGCCGACGGGCGTGTTCCAGAAATGTGCCGACCTGAAGACTGTGCGCCTTGGCGACGACGTCGAACTGCTGTCCGACTACGTGTTTGACGGCTGTCCGCTCACCGATCTGTACATAACAGCCCCACTTCCGCCGGTATGTGGCAGCAATACTTTCGCCACAACCGGCGCCGACTTCGTGAAGACCTGTCGACTGCATGTGCCGAAAGGCAGGAAGAAATACTATCGTGCGAATGCAAAATGGAATGTTTTTGATAATATCGTAGAAGAATGAACTCACCAGAAATAGAAGAACTCAAGCGTCTCGTAAAGGAGAAATACGAGGACACACTTGCTACGTCCACCGACTTCGAGGTGTTCTCGCTGATGCTTAAGAAGAAATACAATGCAACCGTGTCGACATCCACACTGAAGCGTCTTTACAACTATGTAGGCGACGAGCACACGCCACGCGTGGCTACGCTGAATGTGCTGGCGCGTTATATTGGTCATGCCGACTACACTAAGTTTGTGGCATGGCTGAAGACGAGTCCGTGCTACAACTCGTCGTTCTTTAACGCCAACCAACTCATGAGCAGCGACCTCAATCGCGGCGACAAGGTGGAGATAGGCTGGAGCCCCAACCGCATTGTGCGACTTGAATATCAGGGCGACAGCAGATATGCCGTGCTCATGTCGCACAACAGCAAAATGTTGCCTGGCGACAGTTTCGTTACGGGCTGCTTCATCGCCGAGCAACCGCTGTATCTGCCGTTCCTTGAGCGCGGCGGCGAGCGCACACCGCCGTTCGTGGCGGGTCGCAACGGCGGACTTTCGATAGTTAGGGTTGTTAAAGAATCGTGCTGATGGACGACAAGGAGAAACGACCCACATCAGGATTCGTGGCAGGCTTTGGCGGTGAGTGCGGCTTCAGCGGCGCGCAGCACGACAGCGGCTTTTCGAACATTAGCGAAGTATATGTCTCGAAGTCGGGTTTTTCGCGCTTGCTCTCTGCCGTGAGATACGGCAAGCGCTATATGCTGAAGTGTCTGAAGCCCGACTTCGCCTTCACGCCCGTATATCGTCAGGCGCTCATGAAGGAGTTTGAGATAGGCTTGCAGCTCGATCATCCCAACATCTGTCGCACCATAAGCATGGAGCCGGTAGAAGAACTTGGCGAGTGCATCGTCATGGAATATGTAGACGGCGAGAATCTTGAGACAGCCGTCACAAGCGGAACGTTTACAGAAGAAAAGGCGCGCAAGATTGCCGCCCAACTGCTTGACGCGATGGAGTATGTGCACGCCAAGCAGACCGTTCATCGCGACATAAAGCCCTCGAACATCATGGTGACCCATCGCGGAGGCGACGTTAAGCTCATCGACTTCGGACTTTCAGACAGCGAGACCTTCTGCGTGCTCAAGATTCCGGCAGGAACAATCGGCTATATAGCGCCAGAACAGTTGCTGCCCGGAGCCAAGAGCGACCCCAGCGCCGACATCTATTCGTTCGGCAAGGTGCTCGAGTTCATGGCTGAGGCTGTGCACAGCAAGAGTCTTGCGAGAGTAGGGCGCATGTGTGCCGCCGCCGACCGCAACCATCGACCCTCCGACATCGCCCAGATAAGACGCCTGCTGGCAGGCAAGAGCAAGTCGTTCGCCGTTGTGAACGCCGTGCTCGTTGCGCTGATTGCGCTGCTGCTTGTCGTTATCGGTGTGATGACCAACGCACGCCAAGACACACGCACAGAAACTGTTGCCGCCGATTCGGTTGCAGCGGACGGCGTGAATAGAGTGGTGGACAGCAATCTTTGGTGATTATTGCGTTTGAAAGCGCAATAATCCTTCTTTCTTCAATAATATTCTGCCCGTAACTGCGTTATTAGTTATATGCAATGGACCGACCAAATACGTAGAGTGAAGATATTTCTTGTGCTCGCCGCGGTGATTATCGCCGTGGCGTCACTTGTCGTGTCGCATATCCTCATACGCGACCTCGCCAGGGAGGAGCACAACAAGATGGCGGTCTGGGCTGAGGCTATGCGCACGCTGAACAACGCCGACGAGAACACCGACATCAATCTGGTGCTGAAGGTGATAAACGGCAACAACACGATACCCGTCATCGTGCTCGACTCGAACGGCGACGTGCAGGCTTACCGCAACATCAATCTGAAAACATGCAACACGGCAGCCGACTCGCTTAGGCGTGTGGAGCAACTCGGCAAGGAAATGCTCGCCGAGCGCCAGGTGATACGTATCGCGCTTAACGAAGACGCCGACAGCGTGTCGCACTCCGACGAGTATATCAATGTCTGCTACGCCGACTCCGTCATGCTGCGCCGACTCGCCTCCTATCCCTATATACAGTTGGGCGTGGTGATGATATTCGTCGTCATAGCCATCTTCGCCCTGCTCACGTCGAAACGCGCCGAGCAGAACAAGGTGTGGGTAGGACTCTCGAAGGAGACGGCACACCAGCTCGGCACGCCGATATCGAGCCTCATGGCGTGGACCGAAATACTGAAGGAGACCCACCCCGACGACCCGCTCATACCCGAGATGGATAAGGACGTGAAGCGCCTGCAGCTCATCGCCGACCGCTTCTCGAAGATAGGCTCGCTGCCCGAACCTGTGGAGACAAATCTGAAGGAGATAATGCAGCACGTGGTCGACTATATGGACCGCCGCACGTCGCGCAAGGTGCAGATGATATGCCGCTTCCCCGAGGAAGACGTCATAGTGCGCATCAACGCCTCGCTCTTCGAGTGGGTGATAGAAAACCTCTGCAAGAACGCCGTCGACGCCATGGAAGGCGCCGGCACCATTACGCTCACCATACTGAAGGAAGGCGCACGCGCCGTGGTCGAGGTGACGGACACCGGCAAAGGCATACGCAAGAAGGACATCGGCAACGTGTTCAAACCCGGATTCACCACGAAAAAACGCGGCTGGGGATTGGGCCTGTCGCTCGCCAAACGCATTGTAGAAGAGTATCATCACGGCAAAATCTACGTGAAAAAGTCGGAATTGGGCGTCGGAACTACCTTTAGAATAGAACTTTTCTGGTAATCAGTTGTGTAATTCGCAGAATATTCGTAACTTTGCACACCAAATGTGTAATTTAGAATCGCTTAAGATAGATTTAAAGGAGTTGAACGAGGGTCTCACAACGCTCCATTTCAACCTGGGCGACGCTTATTTCGAGTCGTTAGACGAGGACGAAATCAAGCGTGGCTCTGTCAGTGTGTCGTTAAACGTGCGCCGCACGGAGAACTATTTTGAGCTCGACTTCCACACCGCAGGCTCGGTCGTTATTCCGTGCGACCTCTGCCTCGACGATATGGACCAGGACGTAGAAAGCGCCGACCGCCTTATCGTCAAGTTTGGAGAAGAATATTCCGAAGACGATGACCTCATCACCGTCGACGAGCGCGAAGGCGTACTCGACGTGGCATGGTTCATCTACGAATTTATAGCACTCAACATTCCCGTTAAGCACGTGCATACACCTGGAAAATGTAACGCGGCGATGATAAAGGTTCTCGAAGAACACTCAGCTACCCGAAGTAGTGGCGAGAATGAAGAGGCAGCGGTAGATCCGCGCTGGAATGGATTAGAAAAATTAAAAACAATAATTAAAGATTAAAGAAAATGGCACATCCTAAAAGAAGACAGTCAAAGACACGTACACTTAAGAGAAGAACTCATGATAAGGCAGTAGCTCCTACATTGGCAGTATGCCCGAACTGTGGCGCTTACTATGTATACCACACAGTTTGCCCTACTTGCGGTTACTATCGTGGTAAGGTGGCTATCGTTAAGGAAGTTGCTGAATAATTACAATGGGTAAGATACACGCAGTAATCACAGGCGTTGGCGGCTACGTGCCCGACTATGTCCTCAACAACGAGGAGCTGTCGCGCATGGTAGACACCAGCGACGAGTGGATTATGACCCGTGTCGGTATCAAGGAACGCCACATCCTCACAGAGGAAGGCCTCGGCACAAGCTACATGGCGCGCAAGGCAGCCAAGCAGCTTCTGAAGAAGACCGGCGTAGATCCTGACACAATCGATGCGCTCATTGTCACAACAACAACCCCCGACTACAAGTTCCCTTCAACAGCTTCTATCGTCCTTGGCAAACTCGGACTGAAGAACGCTTTCGCCTTCGACCTTGAGGCAGCATGCTGCGGATTCCTTTATTCGCTCGACGTTGCCGCTACCATGATTGAGAGCGGACGCTACAAGAAGATCATCGTTATCGGAGCCGACAAGATGTCGTCGCTCGTCGACTATACCGACCGCGCTACATGCGTGCTGTTCGGCGACGGAGCGGGCGCAGTGCTCGTTGAGGCTACCGAGGAAGAGAACGTAGGCGTGCAGAACTCATTCCTGCGCACCGACGGCATCGGACTTCCGTTCCTTCACATGAAGGCGGGCGGTTCGGTATGTCCGCCGTCACACTTCACAGTGGACCACCGTCTGCACTACCTCTATCAGGAGGGACGCACCGTGTTCCGCTACGCCGTTACCGACATGGGCAACGACGTCGAGGAAGTGCTCAAGCGCAACGAGATGACTACAGAAGATGTCAACTGGGTTATCCCTCACGAGGCTAACCTCCGCATCATCGAGGCTGTTGCTAAGCGCATCAATCTTCCGCTTGAGAAGGTAGTTGTGAACATACAGCGTTATGGCAATACAAGTGCTGCCACAATTCCTTTGGCATTGTGGGATCACGAGCGTCACTTGAAGAAGGGCGACAACATCATCTTCACCGCTTTCGGTGCAGGTTTCGTTCACGGCGCTTCTTACTACAAGTGGGGTTACGACGGCGCTACAGTTGCCGGTGCACAGTAAGCACACGTTTCATTTATACAAAAGAGCATATACGGCTTGCGATTCTTCAAGCCTTATATGCTCTTTTTGCGTTTATGCCCCGTTAAACGGCTTTCTTATATACTATGAAGATTAGATAATCTCGCTGTAAAACCTCACGAAAAGTCATCGTCACCCGAACGCAATCCGATTGGGTGGCGAACGGAATCTGATCGGGCGGCGAACGGAATCTGATCGGGCGGCGGACGGAATCCAATCGGGCGGCGTTCGGGTGACGGTGAGAAAAGCTTAAGAAAACGATAGAAACTTCAGTTGCTTAACCAATGTTAAAAACGACTATTCCGCATACACCCGATACATTATTTCGCTATATTTGCGATATGTAAAACCTAATCCATAGCTTATGAAAAAGTCAGTTTTCATGTTATTGTGTATGCTGTGCTGTTCGTCAACAGCCAATGCATGGTCTTGGATGTCGCCTATAGACGATTTCTTGAAACATAAATTTCCAGAGCTATGAAAAGATTATTAAATGGGGTATCTTTAATTTTGCTTCTTTTGTTTTTCTTCCATTCTTGCGTATATCATTATATAACACACATGAATGATGAGGAGCTGGCATGGCTTACAAATAGACATGAGGGAGAGTTTATGTATTTCCAATCTAAAGATGGGGCAAAAGATACTGTTATAATATGCCAAATTGATATTTCAAATTCTTTGAACCCTTTCAATATGACCTACTTTAATACAAGTAATACGGAGTATATAGCAGGGGGATGCATACATTATAGGTTTAATAGAACTACTGGATGCGAAGGATCTCTTTATGTTCAAAAACTGCATAATAACAAGCCTGTCAGTTTTTCCGGCGGACTTCTTGGAAGATGGTCAAGAGAAACACCCCTAAAATTGACAACATTAAAAATCAACAATGTCACGTTCAATGATATATTGTTTTTTGACGAAAACAATACAGAGCAAATTACAAATCATAATCAAGTTAACCCTATAAAAAGTTATGCTTGGAGCAAAAAACACGGACTTGTACAATATACATTCAAAGATGGGACGAGCTTTTCAAGGGTTTCAAAATGATAAGTTTTTAGCGTAACTCATCTGTGTGGGTTTACATGCCCACACTGATGAAACTATTAATAATATGCATATTATATTCTTCATTTTGCCAGCCTTTTCACATTGCATCCAAATGCTAAATTACAAAACATTGCCGGACAAACATCTCCTTTCTTGTGCAAATTTTGTTAAAAGAACAGCCTTCCAGCATACACCCTATACATTATTTCGCTATATTTGCGATATGTTAAACCTAACCTACACCTTATGCAAAGTGTAAACTTTTAAAGGTACAGCATATGCGAGAAATAAAAATTTTACTTATAATTTGTTTCGCTGTCTTTGTTACAAAAACAAGAGCACAACGGAACATTACAGAAGAGCGTTTCGATTCTGCATACAATGAAATTGTAGCTATGCTTGAAGGCGAGAAACCACTGTCTGTTAAAAGGAGTGTGTTTCTTTCTGAATGGGCGTACCTTGACGGCAAACTTGATTATGAACAGGATTTTTGTGCTCCATTGTCAAAAGGTGCTCAATATATGAGAAGACTAATCGCTGTAAATAAATGGGACAAGTATAAAACAGCGAAACAGATAGCTATCTGCACTTTCTTCTTTCAGCCTGTGTCCGGAAACAACTATACTATTTTTTCTTATGATTTCAGCAATGAGTATCCTGATGGTGACTGGCATCACCAATTAGTGTCAAGAACATTGAAGACTCATACGGGGCAATGTCTTCGCTCCCATGGACTTTCAAGCTATTTGCTGAAGAACTTGGGGCAAAGGCATATATAGCCCATGCTCCACGTCATTGCTTCATCATGTACAAAGATGAAGACAATCTGTTTCCTGAAGACTGGGTAAATGTAGAGGTGACAGCACAACAGTATCAACCTACATGGGGTATCAAAGAACACTTTGAGATAAAAGACTCTGCAATAATGGCAAGAACCTATCTTTCGCCACTATCCGATAAGGAAACTGTTGCTTGCCAGCTCAGTGATTTGGCCTTCGCATATTTTCATAAATTTTCACGTTATGATGAGTTTACCCTAAAATGCGCTACAAAGTCATTAGCATATTACAAGGCTAATCCTACTGCCATCACTATCAAGTATAAATCTTTAGAGACCATATTGATTAAGCATCTTGAATCAAATGGGCATTTGAGAGATTCCTTTACTGATGATATAGATTGCCAATTTGCACAATGTCTTGATGAATTGAAAGCTACATACTGGACAGAAGAAACTGAAGAACTCCAAAAGAAATGGAACATGAGTGAAAAGGAAATCAATAACATTAAGAAAAATATCAAATACATAAAATGAATCAGAAATTATTATCATTTGCAATCGCTATAATTTGCGGTTCTCAAATAGCCAATGCATGGTCTTGGGTGTCACCTTATGCATATTGCAATGGAATCCCCAATATACTTGTTGATCCTGATGGTCGCAATCCGATTTATGATACTAATGGTAATTTCCTTGGAACTGACAATTTGGGATTACAAGGAAGATACTATGTAATGAATTCTAAAAACTTTAGGCAAGGTATGCCACATCAAAATGTTGGCGATTTTGCTATTATGAGTAATTTGTCTGAAAGTATATCACAAAAAATAGACAAGCATTATGAAAATTTGTCTTATAGACCTGATTATGATGGTTTTGTTACTGTTTCAGAAGGTTTAGATTGGGCTAAAACCCATCCAAATGCTTTAAAAGAAGCAACTCCAGACAATACATTATATATAGATTCTTCAAAACTTGATTTTGGCTCAATTTCCACTTCTGATTTTCCTGAAGTAGGAAAAAATACGCCTCAAAATTTATTTAACAACTCAAACATTATAGAATCCGTGATTAATCCTACGCTATTTGCAACAGTATACGCACTCGGACGTGTAAATATGATATTGTTAAATAAAGACGCTGGGACTGTAAAAATTGTCAATGATTCTGCCACTGATTATGACTGGAATATTGGAGGAGGTTCGAAAAGAAATACATTTATAAAAGTAAATAACATCCTATTAGGAATAGATCCTAATATACATGGCTTTAAAACTTACTATTATGGAGTAGGAAAACTTAGAAAATAATGCAATGACAATCTATCCTGATAAAATAAACGATTGTATTAAGAAGACACTGAAGGCAGTGTTGCTGGGTGTCTGCTTCTGTGGTATAGGGGCAATGGCTTTCCTCTATTCTACCGAATGGCTATGGCCGGAATTTAACGGTTCTCATTATTTAGGAAGCAATCTGTATATGATAGAATGGGATGGTGGACCTATTATTGTGCAGGGATCATACATCCGTGGCAGAACATGCTATGGTGGCGAACACGTAGTTCCTTGTTACGAGAACAACATTAAAAGAAAAGAACATGTTGTATACGCAAAACACAATGATTCCTGGATAATAATAAAAACAGTTATGCGCAATCCTATAGGCAATAAATTCTACTTAATCAAAAAGGACTTTAAAGTAAATGAAACACCTAAAGTTATACAAAGCAAGTATACAAAGATTTTTAAAGACAGCATCTCTGCCGCAGAGTATATGCTGGAGCATAAAATGAGTGCACCATAGAGGTGCTGAGTAGTTACGAATTTTCCTTTCTTGTGTAATCTTTGTTAAAAGAATGGTCTTCCCACGTACAGCCTATTCATTATTTCACTATATTTGCAACATGTAAAACCTAATCCGCAGCTAATGAGTATGGCGAAGCCGATAGCCAAACGTCTTAAGACCAAATACTATTACTGTTCAAATCTCGTCTACGACAATGACAACATTTCCGCCATCCTCTTCGACGGCGGCTACGCAAGTGTGGATGACGACAATGGAATAGTCATGCATTTTTATGTGAAGGACCATCTTGGCAGCAACCGTCTGGTGGTGGACGGCAACGGCAACATTGAGGAAGTGAACCATTATTATCCATTCGGTGCACTGATGGGCGACCGCTGTGGCGTGAGCCGAAACAACTATAAGTACATAGGCAAGGAGCTTGATACTATGTACGGATGGAACATGCAGGATCATGAAGCAAGATGGTATGACGCTGTAGATGTACATTGGATATGTATAGATCCTTTTTCTGAAAAATATTATAATTACAGTACAAAATGTTACTGTAAAGATAATCCGGTAATTTTTTATGACGGAAATGGTAAGGCTGTTTTTTTATATGCGACAAATTTGCCTTCTCATTTTTTTTAAAGCGTTTCTTAGAATTTGCAACCCATACATTTATTGTAGTCACTGACTCAAAAGGTCGGATAAGAGAACGCTTCGCATACGGACCAAACGAAGATAATTATTACGCAATTTTTACCGGAACATTAGGACAACAATACTATGTCCAAGATGAAGATGTTGCAAAAGGTAAAGATACAGATAATCTCAAAGCTCGAATTCAAGTTACTCCACCCGACGGTATGACAAATGATGAATTTGACAATAAGGTAATTCAAGTTGCCAAATCTTTCGGAAATAACAAAAATATTAGATTATTGCTGTCCGGTAAAACACAAAAGAGCATAAAAATCCTCCCCGAAGCCCCGTA
>OBAI01001058.1_pt1 | contig 23091 bp, 17 predicted proteins | sample 1517461 | NCBI WGS metagenome assembly OBAI01 (sample SAMN04571696, study PRJEB22368) | human gut metagenome | biome: human gut; material: stool | host: Homo sapiens | place: Luxembourg | collected 2012-06-29
TACCGAACGGTATGTACGGTGGTGTGAGAGGGATGAATAATCTCTACTCGATTACGATAGTAAGTAAGCTAATGAATCTCACCATCGTTCTACGCGGGCCAACTTCGGCTGACTTGGGGACTCTATGCAGAGTCTCCACAGAATCGAGAAATCCCCCTGCTCTATGCATCCTGCCTCTATTGCCAGGAAAAGCATTTGCCACATTGTCCGTCTGTCATTTATCATCTGTCATTGATCTTATCGTAAAAAATGTCTTTGAAAACAAATGTTTTCCGCGTGCTTTCCCATCTATAATGATCTGTATTTCATGCATCTTCTTTAGAAATTTACCTGCTGAAGAGGGTGCCAATTGATATTGTCCACAACTTGGCTGCGCCCAAACTCGCTTGAAAATCCATATGTATAAAACATTTCTATCATTCGGTTTTTGCTTACTTCGTTAAAAGTCATTTTTCCCAGCTTTGCACGCAATAATTCCCTGTAATCTGTGGAAGAGAAGCTGGTCTCCGAATTAGTTCCTATGCCTTCTTTCCCTGTGAGCGCTACTTTTTCATCTGCGAGCGCTACCTTTCCTTCCTTCCATGAACGCTACTGTCTTACCGGGAAACGCTACTTTTCCGCCTGCTGCATATCATTGGTTTTCAATTGGAGAAGAGAATATTTAAGTAGGAAAATTGGCAGATGCAAAAATTCGATTGACAGCTTTGAGCTATATTTTGCCAAAATCGTGATTACCTGTATAATATTGATAAAAAGGCAGTTTCAAGTAAATCTCAATCAGGCAGTCAGTTATATCATGGCTATGTGAAGGATATTGCTCCTTTTAATGACGCAATAACACGTGACTGGGATGTGATTTTAATAGCAAAATTGTCGACTTTATGGATTGATGCTATCAAATTGATGTCAAAAGTGCCGATTTTATCACGTTGTTTTTATTGAATCATTTCAGAAGTTATGGAAAGATGATGTGACTGGGATGTTACATAAAGTGACGGCAGGGGGAAGAATCATACATATGGAAGATAAAGAAATTATTGGAATCTTGGATGGGCTCATTTCTAAAAGAGTTAACGAATCTGAAATTATAGAATACAAGACGAATTTATTTGATAAAGAAATGTTTGGCAAATATATATCTGCATTGTCAAATTCAGCAGCACTTTTGGATGAAAAAAGAGCGTATATTTTTTGGGGAATTGAAGATGGCACTTTTAACGTAGTGGGAACATCATTTGAACCATTTAATTGTAAACTGAATGGCTCAAACGAGCTTTTGATACCCTGGCTCACCAAGATGACTGGCGATTTTGAATTTGAATTCCGTAAAATAGAATATCGAGGGAAGAATATAATCGTCTTGCTTATACCGGCGGCCAGATGGGTGGAAACTAAATTTAAAGGGATTGCGTATATCCGCATAGATTCTCAGACTACGACTTTGGACAAGTATCCGGATAAGAAACGATTATTGTGGAAAAAGCTTGTACAGGAAACATTTGAAGAAGGAAATGCAGCGACTGCTAAAACTGAAAAGGATGTTTTAGATTTGCTTGATTATGCTTCCTATTATAAATTCCTTAACAAGCGCATTCCTGGGAATAACCGGGATATTATTACAATGCTTTTGAACGAAGGCTGCATTACTAATGAGTCGAGCGTTTCTTCCGTTTATAATATTACGAATTTAGGGGCATTACTGTTTGCTAAGAATTTGGAAGATTTTCATGGATTAAGTAACAAGGCAATAAGAATTATTAAGTATAAAGGAATTAATAGGCTTGAAGCAGAAAGTGACTTTACTTTTCCGGAAGGATACGCTTGTGGATTTCCCCGGTTATTAAATGTCGTAAAAAATATGCTGCCCAAAAAAGAGGTTTTTGAGAATGGAATACGGACATTGCGTTATGCATATCCAGAAATTGTATTACGAGAACTTATCCCCAATGCCTTAATTCATCAAGATTTTATGATTAAAGGACAGCAGCCAAGAATAGAGATATTTGATGATCGTATTGAAATCACAAATGCAGGAGAACCGTTAATTCCAACGAATCGCTTTTTGGACATGACTCCAATCTCGCGCAATGAGGCTCTTGCAAGAATGATGCATAAATTAAGAATCTGCGAAGAACGTGGCAGCGGGATTGATCGGGTGCTTGACGCGATTGAGAAAAACAAAATGCCTGCTTTAGTAATTAAAAGTGAGCATTCATCGGTTATTTCGTCCGTATATTTGTATAAATCATGGAATCAGTTAACTAAAGAAGATAAGATCAATCTTTGCTATCAGCACTGCTGTTATTTATTTTATTTAGAGCAAAAGGTTATGACGAACCAATCTTTGCGCGAAAGGTTTAACGTAAAAGATATGAATCATGCTGTGATATCAAGGGTAATTTCTGATACGCGAAAGGAAGGCTTGATTAAGGGAACTGCTGAAAATGCAAAGAAATATATTCCTTTTTGGGCGTAAATCGATTTGGTCAAAAGAGCTGTATCTCTTTGATATAAAAACTTATCTGTCATTTCGAGTAGAGTCGGTTAGCCGCTAAATTGGAAAGGCCATCCTGTTACACTTCTGTCTGATAGTCTGCTTGTCTGACGTCTGATAGTCTGAAGTCTCCTCAAATCTCAAATCCCCCTTTGGTACTGCGTACCACCTTTCCCCCGCAAGCGGGTGGCACAATCAAGGTTCCTCAAATCTCAAACCTCAAATCTCAATTCTCAATTCTTCCCGCTCTACGCAGCCTGTCGCTATTGCCAGGAAAGGCATTCTGCGATACGCCTGTCTGAAGTATGACCGGACTGACGTCTCTCCATCCTCATTCTCCATTCCCCAGTCCCGAGTCTCCATTCCCCGGCCTCCTGCTGATACCGGCTTTCATTCCTTTGGACTATATGAACAGAGAGGCGGGAAGGCCTGGCGACATTCTTTCATTTCCCGAAAGCGCGCATTCCATGGAAACGGGGACAGAAGAACCGAAGCCATCACAAGTGAGTTCTGCCGCTCCCGGTGCACCGACAATGAAATACCTCATAAAAACTCCTGAAGAAAGACCTGTCAGACATGACGGTGGCAAATATGGCTATACCTGTTCTTCCTTGACGACACAGATATTCCGCTTCGGCGGCTGCTCCTGGCCGATTCATCGAAGCAGAAGGCCTGAGCCCAACCGTGCAGCGGCATTGGGATGATTCAGGAGTTTTTGACGTGGGGGAGAAGATTTGGGGAAAGGGATTTGAGGGGGATGTCAGGTGATTAGACATCAGATGACAGGAGCGGGGCTCCACACTCTATCATTTCGAGGGCCGGAAGCCAAATCGAGATATCTTCCCACTCTGCGCCATTCGCTGCAGGCGGTAAAAACACATGCCGAGCTGCCAGGCTCCTTCCTGCCTGACGGTCATTTCGACGGAAGTGGAGAAATCTCCCCACTCTATATTGCTCGCCGTAAGCTATAAAAAGTACATGCCGAACTGTCAGGGGCTGTGAAGAAATGATTTACATTTCCTCACAGCCCTTTTTTATGCCGCTATTTTTTGCAAATGACCGCAGGCGCTCCACCTCCATTGTCATCTCGAGCGGAGCTGCCTGTCGGTATCAGGAGAAATGGTTCTGGGCTCTATGAAGATTCTGAGTCGAGAGATCTCCCATCACCATGGGGCCTCCTCACTACGGATTGCGATTTCTCCACGCCTCGGCGCTCTCGTGGAAATGATAAGAAAACGGGGAGAGCAGCTGTGTCAATTCGTTCCCTGTCAATGAAGGATGGAGCATCTGCTGTTTGATTGTTTAATCATCTGAAAGGGACTCTATCATTTTTTTCACAGCCCCTGCATACTGAGGCAAAGGCGCCGCCACCCTTTGAACCGGGCCGCAGAGCGGTCCTGCGATCTCAAATCTGTCATTTTAACTCAATTAAAAGTGAAGCTAATTTTTTAACTCAACAGTTTGAGTTAAAAGCAAGCTGATCTAAACAAATTCAATAAATTCAGGTGTTTTAACGTAAAAGGTAACGTGAATATGTTGAATTCAGTCGGCAGGCCTGCAATTTCATAAAGTATTTTGAGGCTTATTCAAGGCGAAAATAGTAAATGAAATAAAAAGCGATAACATATGATTGGTTATAATATATTCGTTATCCTATTCCGTTGACCTATTCGTCATCCTCTTACTATTAAATCGCATTTTTCTTCCGTGTAGTCTGTAATATGCTATAATGATTAAAATGATAAGGAGGTTTTTTACGATTTCAGGGATAGATAAGTCTTTATAAATAAAATCGGAGAGGGAACGGGTAGCTGATGGTATATTAGATTTTTTATTGCGTTCCAGAAGTTATGGCATGAGAAATAACCGGAAAAAATAATTTTGAGCTTTTTAAATACGTTATGATATATGAGCGTGATGTTACACGCAGTAATAACGTGTAGAAGCTTTTGCCAATCTAACTTCCGACTTTCCGAATTGGATTTTGGAATTCTTTGAATCTGAAAGGGTGCCCTATGTAAAACATATGAGAAAATGGATAGAATGACATCATCTTTCTCACGCTATTCATATGAATGGGGAAATAAATCATGTGGAAGATGTGTATGCAGTGGTGAATATTTTCTGTATTCCAAGCAGGGAAGGGAAATTTCCACTTGCTTTGTCTGAAGCCATGGTATCCGGCCTTCCGGTAGTTTGGATTTTATGCCCATACCATCGTGAGTGACTTGATAGAGAATAAAGAAAGCGGATTTCTTGTTTTCTGCTTTATTGATGAATTGGTTGAAGCTTTAAAAGAGTTGATGAGTCGTTCTGATTATTGTAAACAATGGGTGATACAGGAAGAAAGGCCATGAAACAGTATTCATTTGAGTATATTTGGAATCAGTAAAAAATTGTATTATAAAAAGAAGTGAAAGGCGAATTTAAATGAATCATTCTTCTTTTACCTATAAAAATGTATTTAAAGGTCATGATGTGATGATATTTATCCCTCATGAAGATGATGAAATCAATGTGGCAGGAGCGACAATTTACGGTTTGAGGCAAGAAGGCTTCCGCGTTATCTGTGTTTTTGCAACTAATGGAGATAGGAGTTTTTTAGCCGAAACAAGAATTCATGAGGCAGCTGCAGCTTTGAAAATGCTTGGTGTCCCTTACGAAGATATCATCATTCTGGGTTACCCCGATGGGGGGTTGGATGCAGCAAGGTCTCCATATGCTCATGGATTAGTTCATGCGGTAACCATTGATGGACATAATAGAACCTATGGCATTACAGACAAAGAAGATTTCTCTATGGCAGAATTTGGGGAACACACGCCTTACACACGGAAGGGGTTCCTTGGAGATATAGAAAGCTTGCTTCGCAAGTACCAGCCGTCTAACATTATAGCGGTAGACCTTGATTCTCATCCAGATCACAGGGCCTGTTCTATTACTTTTGAAACAGCGATGGGACATATTTTAAATGATGAAAAGAATACATACTTTCCAGTTGTGTTAAAAGCATTTGCTTACAATACAGGATTTGAATCCGTTGTAGACTTTAATAGCCTGCATTTTTATTCCACACGATTTAACAGAAAACGATTGGCAGATCTTTCATTTGAAACCGATAATCCCGTGTACTGTTGGGGGGACCGAGTCCGAGTTCCTGTACCGGAGCCCTGCAGAGATCCGGTTTTATCAAAAAATCTGATATATAAGGCACTCCGGTGTCATTTATCACAAAGGGCCTTCCTTAAAGCAAATCAGATTATTAACAGTGACCAAGTATACTGGATTCGCCGCACAGATAATCTAGCCTTTTGCGGCAGGACGACTGCATCTTCAGGCAATGCTGATGCGGTTCATGATTTCAAAATGATTGATGTGAAGAATATTGCAGACAAAAAGCTTGTGTTTGACACATGCCTATGGGAGCCTGTTTTTTCTGATAAAGAAAAAAGTATTACTATTCATTTTTATAAACCGCAGAATATTTCTGTCATTAAACTATATGGCAATGTGAATAGGGAAAGTCGTATTTTGAAGGGGCAGCTGTTGTTTAGTAATGGGTATTCCGTGAAGACGGGGCCGTTGAAATGTAATGGGCAGGCAACGGATATTCCCATAGAACCGCAGAATGATACTGAGTGGATAACTTTTCAGGCGTTACAAACAGAGGGCCCACATCCGGGGCTTACAGAGTGGGAAATTTTTGATCGTCCTAGCCCAGATATGCATATTTGCAAAATACTTGTCAATGGAGAATTTGCCTATCACTGGGATATGTATCCGGGAGAAGCAGCAGAGGTGGGGCTCTATACCTATCCGGATGATATGCCGGTTGTATGGAAACTGAATGATGTTGAAATGACGCTGGATAAACTCAATAAAATGATTGCGGCTGGAATTTTGACTTCGAGAATCCAGGCAGTCAGCGTGCAAACTGGAGAAATTTTAGATGAAGTATATCTTCGCAAAGCGTCTATTTTTGATAAGGTAAAAGAATGTTATTACAGATTTCCGCGTAATCGTCTGCGTAGGTGGATAGATAGGCAGAAAATTGCACGTAAACATCACCAGCTAAGGTTGATGAAACGAAATAGTTTGAGACATTAATGCTATTTGTGATCTATGCAATGGCTTATAATGGCTTATTTATATTATTTTGGCGCTACTTTGCTTTAGCGAATGAAAAATGTTTCCCTTGAGGAAGCTGGTTGAAGGATAACAGGTTTGATGGAAGACACTTTTTGGGGAATTTAATCTATGAAAATAATGATGGCTTATTTTGAGAAGTTTGTCCATGTCAGCGGTGGCATTGAACATATGTTAAGTAAATTGGCAAATGAGTTTGTTAGCAGGGGACACCAGGTTGACATTGTTTATTGTTATGGTGAGTCGGGCAAATGCTTTTATCCGTTGGACGATTCTATCAAGCTGCATAATCTAATGGCTATTCATCCGGAGAAATGGAAAGACCCTCAGCTTAGTCAGTGCATATCAGGCAAAACGAAATTTATTCGGGAAATTATCAGGGCTTTTAATCCTGGAAAAGGCAGGGACTATAATGAAGCCGCAAAAGGAAAGCTGATTGCTGGGGAAATCCGGCAGGTTGTAGATGAAATAAAGCCTGATGTTATTATTTCATTACGCTACGAAACAAGTAATTATCTAATTAATTCAGCGAAGGTAACGGTGCCGGTTATTACCCGGTCTTTCCTGGATCCGGCGGTTATGCTAAAAAACGCACCAAGGGGTGAGATTACTGCGCTGCAGAAAAGTGCCGTGGTTCATGTTCTGCAGAAACAGGATATAGCGGTCATGAAGAAGCTTTGTCCTGGTGCCAATGTGGTTTGGATTCCCAATCCTGTCCCGCAATATGATGAACAGGCTGATTTGAAGAGAAATAAAAAGAAATATACGATTATCAACGTGGCTAGATTGAATAAAGCTCAGAAGCGCCAGCATTTGATTGTTCAGGCTTTTGCTAAATTGGCCAAAAACTATCCGGAGTGGCAGGTAGAACTTTGGGGTGGTGAGAATGATCCCCGCCATGGGTATGGAAATGAATTGAAAAATTTGATTAATACTGAAAATCTCTCAAATCAGGTTTATCTGAGAGGGGAGACGCATGAGGTTTTAGAAAAAGAACTTAATGCTGATATATTCTGCTTTCCAAGTGCTTATGAAGGATTTCCTAATGCCCTGGCAGAAGCAATGAGTGCTGGCCTTCCGCCTATTATTTGCAAAAGCTGCCCTTCAGCTGGAGCATTGGTCGAAAATGATGTTAATGGTATTATTTGTGATGATTCTATAGAGGGCATTGCGAGTGCGTTAAAAATACTTATGGATTCTAAGAAACTTAGAATCCGGCTTGGGAATCAGGCAAAAGAGGAGATGAAACAGTATCGCCCAAGAGATGTGTTTGATATGTGGGAAAATACAATAAAAAAATGCTTAGAGCACGGTTAATTATATTGCTCTTTTATTTCTGAAATCTGTTGTGGTGTGGCTGTCAACATGCTTCTGATATGTTGCTTTTATGTTGTGAGACAATTTATAGGGGATCTTTATTTATGGAGAATAGTTTAGTTACTATTATTATTCCGGTTTATAAGGTAGAAAAGTATATTAGGAGATGTGTTGATAGTGTGTTAGCGCAGTCACATCAAAATCTGCAGATTATTTTGGTTGACGATGGATCACCAGATAATTGCGGGAAAATCTGTGATTCATATATGAAGAAGGATTCCAGAGTTAAAACGATTCATCAGCCAAACGGTGGGTTAAGCATAGCAAGAAATACGGGCTTAGAATATGCCTTGGGGGAATTTGTTTATTTTCTTGATTCAGACGATTATCTTGCACCAGATGCCATAGAAATAATGGTTCGTTTAGCAAATGAAAATCATGCAGATATTGTTATGGCCGGGCATAATCGGATAGAAGCAGATGGGGATATCCACTGTGATTCATCGAATTGGCCCCATTTACAAACTACGGGTGAAATAAAAAAAGCTATTTTAGTCAATGATATTCCCAATTTTGCATGGGGTAAACTATATAAGAAAGATTTGTGGGACAATTATCGCTTCCCTGAACATATTGTTATGGAAGATATGTATGTAGTGGCCTTTGTTTTTTATAAGGCAAATCGTATTGTTATTACATCACAACCTTTATATTATTACAGCAATGAAAACTCTGGCAGTATCATGAGAGGGAGAAACAAAGCATATATTCGTCTCCATTATGGACAGTACCTTGGCTGGAAACGTCATGAAGAATTGGCCAGGGAGGTAAGCCCGGAGGTGATTTCCGTCTGTGCCCATAAGGCAGTCCATGCAGCAGTCAGGGCGCTGTCATTGGATGCTGGCGTAAGTATGCTGAATAAAGAAGAAGTTAAAGATGCCAGACTGTTTTTGGAGTCTGAAGGAAATTGTCATATGACTACAGCGGAGAAAGTGGTTAGATGGCTTATCCTTTCAAATAGTTTTTTACTACCAGTGATTGGTTCTATTCAGAGGGTAATTTTGGAACGACAGATTAAGAAGCGCGTTCAAAAAATTGAGCAAAAAGCATATAATAGGAGAAAACTCAGCTGAGAAATGTTGTTTAAACAAAGGGGATATTATGAGAATTGCAATTGCTCATTTCGGGACACATTATGTACAAATGGCTGGTGGAGTAGAAAAGGTTACTTGCAACTTAGCAAATGCTATGGTTGAAAGAGGGCACGAAGTAACTATTTTATATCGAGCTGGCATGGAGGGAACGGCCTATTTTCCACTTGATAAAAGAGTTAAAGAGGTTAATATTCTATTTAAGAATCACAAAAAGGTCATTTCTGAAAAATTACCAGGATATTTACGAGTCTACCGAGAGGTTATTCGATTTTTTAGCCAAAAACGGGCACAGGGAATCAATGCAGTCTATAAAGGAAAGCAATATGGGCCTGCAATAAGGGAATATCTTAAAGAGAATCCGGCAGATGTTATATTATCCTGTTCTATTCCATCCACAAAATATGTAATTACAGATGCAAAAAGCAAGATTCCAGTGGTGGAAATGATTCATTCCCATCCTAAAGTTCAGTTTCCTAATTTATCAAAAGAAGAAATTGCAGCAGCTAATCAGTGTAAAGTGATGCAGATTCTTCTTGAATCCGGGCTGCCAATAGCAAAAAAATATTTTCCTGATTTGCCGATGGTAGTTATAGGAAATCCGGTATTTCCGGCAAAAAAACTGGCACATTCTGGTGACAAAAAGGATTGCTATAAAATTATATGTGTCGGACATATCAGCGGGACAAAGCAGCAGCTTATGTTGGCGAAAGCTTTTAAAAAGTTGGCAGATAAGTATCCGAACTGGATCGTAGAACTTTGGGGGACTCCAGGTAATTTGTATCAGAAAGAATTGATAAAGTGGATTAAGTCTAATCATTTAGAAGATAGGATTTTACTTAAGGGGAGGACAAATCATATTGATGATATATTGGAAAAAGGCGATATATTTTGTCTCCCCAGCAGGGGCGAGGGCTTTCCTCTTGCACTGTCAGAAGCGTTGGCAGCAGGTGTACCATCAGTCGGATTTAATGATAGTACTGGCGTTTGTGATTTAATTCATGATGGGGTCAATGGCTTTTTGCCTAATCGCTCAGTAAATGAACTGGCAGAAGCTTTAGAACGATTAATGGCCAATCCAGTACTTCGAAAGAAGATGGGGCAGAACGGAGTTGAAGACATGAAAGCCTATGATCCTGATATTATTTATAATAAATGGGAGAATTTATTGCAAAAAGTAGTAGATGAGAATTCTAAAGTGAAATCTAATTTCTGATGAAGAATAGAATAAAAGATAATAATATTGTTGAGAATTTGCAATGGTATGGATTTGGAGAAAATTTATGACTCAAAATAGGTTAGTTCTCTTTGAAAGAGTTACATTATTATTGCTAATTATTACGTTACCCTTTAATGGGCTTCCTAAACAGTTCTTTTTGTCTTTTTTGGGAAGGGATTTGACAAACTCCTTCTTTACGTTAGGAATGGCCCTGCTTCTGATTGAATTTGCCAAATATAGATTTTGTATTCCGAGAAAAGCAATCATATATTTTGCTGCTTTTTATGGATGGTATATTTTCTGTCTTGCACTGGGCTTGAACTTTTATCCCTATGACCAGTCATTTATGGCTGTACAGTCAGTTTCGATTCAGCATTCTTTGCAGCATTTTAACTGGTTGATTTCAGCAGATGCGCAGTGGCCGTATAAGATTATTTTTTTCTTTGAGAATGCTTCTCGCATATTGAGACGAGATGCTCAATTCTGTTTGATTGCATTTTGGGTGTGGCATCTTTATCGAGATAATTGGAAAAAGGGATTTGAGGATATCAAAAAGGCAGTTCTTGCTCTTGCCCTACTTTTGGGAACATATTCAATTGTTGAATTATCTTGGCTCAAGTTTGATAGCAAAGCTGCAGAAAAGATCCTAATAGCCATAAACTCTAATTTGTATGCTCGTGCATCGGAAAATGTATGGTGGCCGCCTCTTTTATGGCCGGGACGTCTTAGGAGTCTACTAAGAGAGCCATCATTTTTTGGAATTCTTAGCGCGTTCTTGCTTCCGTTCCTATGGAGCTGGATGGGTGAGAAAAAGCACAAAGGCTTATATGGGATTCTTATTGGATATTTTTGTCTTATGATTGCGGCGACTAATTCGCGGACAGCTGTTTCTGTTACTGCTTTTGAGCTGGTACTTTTAGCTTTGTCCATAGCATGGGTTCGTACTGCTGATTATACACGTAAAGGGCTTGCTATTATTTGTATTTGTCTATGTGGCTTTGGATTTAACCTGATTAACTTTAAATCAGCTGATATACAGGTTGTACCCAAAGTATCAGCGGCGGAGACAGTACAAGTAAATAAAAAAGGGGATGGAGTGACTTCTGAGGGAAGAGAGATTTTTATGTCTCCACGGAATTATTTTGAAAATAATATCGGTAGTGTTGCATCTACAGATAAATTTTCTAATAATGCAAGACTGGCAGTAGTGGTGACTGAGTTAAATGTTATTAGACAGCATCCTATCACCGGCGTCGGTAAGAATCTTAATGCTGGGTATATGTTAGATTCACTGCCAAACTTTGCTTATCAGAACGCTGAGGTAAAAAGTTGGATTGATGGGATATTGAAGAGCGATGAAAAAATTTACCTGATTAGGGACGCTTTTCCGGATCTGAATATCTATACCTCTATAGGAGTTTCGTGCGGCATACCAGGGATATTACTATATACTGGATTTATGATTTATCCATTAATCAAATTGGTGAGGCATAGAAAACAGTTACGCGGCAATCCTTTAATTGTCCTTGCTGGGATCAGTCTTTTAGGCCTTGCTATATCTGGATTCAGTAATAAGGAATATTCTAATTGCATAGGGATTCCAGTAGGTCTTCTTTGGTGCTACTTGGCAAATTTTGAGCCGAATGTACAAAGGAAATGATTTTGGAGATAACATACTATTTTGCCTTTCAATAGCAGCAGAACTTAGTAGATTGATTAATGGCCGATGATGAACCGGGGATTTTCAGTGATTAATTGGAAAGATACTATCTTTAGATTAATGATTGGGTGGCTAAAATCATGCAAGTTAATGAAAGCATAGAAAGGAATATTAATTGGGGAGAGTAATTTAATGAATATTATGATGGCTTTTTTGCTAATTTAGCAGGAATCTCTGGAGGGCTTGAACGTACTTTATGCCAATTATCCAATGCATTAAATGCTCGAGGACATAATGTATTGGTTGTTGTCTACAATGATATAGATGCTCCGTCTTTTTATCCATTGAATTCTTCTGTTCGGGTAATAGATTTAAATATCCGGCATCTTTCGAATAAATTTAGGATGAAAGATAAAATCAAAAGAGAATGGTATCGATTGTGGGGGAAAGAATCATTTGCCCGATGGAAAGGCAGGCAGAGGGCTGGCCTTATACCAGAATTTAGAGACCTTTATGAAGAGGAACGGCCTGATGTTATTTTGTCTTTTAACCATCAGACATCCGGTGAATTGTACGAAGCAGACGTTCATTCCCCGGTTATTTCTTTATTTAGGAATGACCCGGAACAGTTATGTCCTCAAATGACTAGAACAGAAAAACTGGGAATAGAGCGGTCTGCACGCATACAGGTTCTTCTGCCTTATTTTGAAAAGTCTATCAAAAGATATATTGAAAATCCGCATATAGTATATATACCTAATGCAATACCGCAGTTTACTTGTAAAGCTTATGATGATCAAGATAAGAAAACATATACAATCCTAAATGTAGGCCGTATCAACCCAAAACAGAAGCGCCAGCATCTATTGGTTGAAGGCTTTGCAAAAATTGCTTCAAAATATCCGGAATGGAATTTGAAAATTTGGGGAGGCAATAAGGGAAGGTATGTTGAAAAGATGAAGAGATTCATTCATTCAAAAAGTTTGGATAATAGAATCCTGTTCATGGGGAGAACACACCAAATCGAAGATGAATATTATAAAGCGGATATATTCGGATTTCCCAGTGCCTATGAAGGATTTCCTAATGCATTGGGTGAAGCTATGTCATCAGGGTTGCCTTCGGTGGTCTGCTCAGATTGCACTTCTACCTGTGAGCTTATCTCAAATGAATATAATGGACTCATAGCAGATCCGTCATCTGAGGATATAGCTCGAAAGTTGGAATACTTGATGCAAGATAAACAGAAGCGGGTTGAATTAGGTAAAGCAGCTGTATTGACAATGGAACAGTATTCGCCGAATCGTATTTGGAACCAATGGGATGACGTTATTAAGCAAGTCGTTCAAGAATATAAAAGGGAATAAATTTAATTTTGAGTAATATTTTAGGAAGGAGATTCTTTTATGAATATAGCAGTTGCAGGAACCGGTTATGTAGGGCTTTCTTTGGCCACTCTTCTTTCGCAGCACAACTATGTAATGTCGGTGGATACTATTTTAAAAAAGGTGGATATGATAAACTAACAAAGTTGACTATTCAGAATGAAAATATTAAAAGGTATCTCATGGATAAGGCTTGGACAACAACCATGAACGCGGATTTCGTTATAATTGCAATATTTATGAATGCTGGCAGCTACAGGGAATTCATAATAGCGAATTAAAATTACTGGTTTATCATATAGCTACTTTATAAATTCTTTACCTTTTTTCGATGTCATGAATTTTTTATACCAGTCCGGCTCAGATAAAACTTTAATATTATTTTTAAAGGTGTCAATTAGATTGGTCTCATCCGCAAGATAATTATAGAGCGAAATTTCAATTGCTCTAGATTCACATCTTATCTGATCAGTAAGCATATCTTTATAAGTACAGTACTTGTTATACTCTTCAAGAACTTTCTTCTGGTTATTTGGACTGTTGCTTTGATAAGATTGCTGATTACTCATATTATATTGAACGGTACAAGTATAATAATCTCCAATATCATTTGCTAATCGGATAATCATATTCTTGAATTCAATGGGAAACCAAATTGAATTATCTTCAACTTGGCGTATTTTTTCTTTTAAAGCTTGGTAATCATTTTCATTGTCAGCCCAATCATACCATCCGTCGACTTTAGTAACCGTCATAAAATTATTTAAAAAAGAAAAAATATCTTCCAAAGCTTTAGCTTTCTGAGTAATCAGGAATTTACGATAATCGCTTTTATAGGCATTCTTGTTTTGCCTATTGTTAATAATATAAGTTCCTGAAAGAGTTATTATGGCTACTAATATCGATCCCAAAATACTTAATTCAGATGGTGAAAACTTAGAACTCATATAAAATTCCTCCTTGGATGGATAAAGTTATGTTTCTATTATTCAAAAGTACAAATGATTTCTTGGATAAATTTAAACAGATTAAGAATTTTGGAAAACTATCTGGTATTTAAAAATATCCTTACATAATATAATATACATCTAATTATACATCATTTGCTGATTCATTTTCTTTCTAAGCACTGGCAGGCTAAGGGTGTATTGAGTTAAGATATATAGGACAGTTTTTGAATTAAGAATTTTATTATAATAAAGCTATTAATTTTTTCAGGAGGTACAGTTATGAATATAGCAGTTGCAGGAACGGGATATGTAGGGCTTTCGTTAGCCACCCTTCTTTCGCAGCACAACCATGTGATGGCAGTGGACATCATTCCTGAAAAAGTGGATATGGTGAACCATCGGAAGTCGCCCATTCAGGATGAATACATAGAAAAGTATCTGGCTGAGAAGGATTTGGATCTCACTGCCACTATGGATGCAGAGGCGGCGTACAGGGATGCGGAAATTGTCATCATTGCCACACCTACCAATTATGACAGCCGGCGGAATTTCTTCGACACCTCTTCTGTGGAGGCGGTTATTAAGCTGGTGATGAAGTACAATCCGAATGCCATTATGGTGATTAAGTCCACCATTCCTGTGGGATACACGGAGGAAATCCGGAAGAAAATGGGGACGAAGAATATTATTTTCAGCCCTGAGTTCCTGCGAGAGTCGAAGGCTCTTTATGATAATCTCTATCCCAGCCGCATCATCGTAGGTACGGACTTGAAGGATCCCCGGCTGGTGAAGGCGGCTCATACTTTTGCCCGTCTTCTGCAGGAGGGGGCCATCAAGGAGAATATTCCCACCCGGTTCATGGGATTCACGGAAGCAGAGGCGGTGAAGCTTTTTGCCAACACTTACCTGGCCATGCGTGTTTCCTATTTCAATGAACTGGATACCTATGCGGAAATGAAGGGGCTGGATACCCGGGAAATCATTGACGGTGTGTGCCTGGATCCAAGAATCGGGGAGTTTTACAATAATCCATCCTTCGGGTATGGTGGTTACTGCCTGCCGAAGGATACGAAGCAGCTTCTGGCCAATTATCAGGATGTGCCGGAGGATCTGATCGAGGCCATTGTGAAATCGAACCGCACCAGAAAGGATTTCATCGCCAATCAGGTACTGGCGAAGGCAGGCTATTACCATGATGGCAGCAGCTATGATGCTGCCAAGGAGAAGTCTGTAGTGATTGGCGTGTATCGCCTCACCATGAAATCGAACTCCGATAATTTCCGCCAGAGCAGTATCCAGGGGGTTATGAAGCGTATTAAGGCCAAGGGGGCGGAGGTTATCATTTACGAGCCTACGCTGGAAGATGGTACCACTTTCTTCGGCAGCCTGGTGGTGAATGATATGGAGAAGTTCAAGAAGGAGAGCCAGGCTATCATTGCGAACCGCTATGATGAAGTGCTGGATGATGTGAGGGACAAGGTGTATACCCGGGATCTCTTCGAGCGGGACTGAATCAGAGGGATTTGAGGGGCGGTCAGACTATCAGACTGACATGGGGCCTGGAAATGTATCCCCGTTTACGGCAAGTCACGTAGAGCAGGGGGATTTCGGGGTTTCGCTTCGCTGTGCTCGAAATGAGGGGGCAGAGATGGGTATGTAACCAAAGAGGCATCCTGTTTTTCAGGATGCCTCTTTTTCTTTTTATTTATTTTTCTCTATCATCTGTTTTTTGATTTCTTCTACGGCTTCCAGAGGAAGGCTGGTACCTTTGGATACGTCTTCCACAGAAAGGCCCATGGAAAGCAGGCGGAGAGCAGTCTCATTCAGACCCGCCAGTCGACCTTCTGCGCGCCCTTCTTTGCGGCCCTGGGCCAGGCCTCTGTTCAGGGCTTCTTCTGAGTGGGGCGGTCAGATGTCAGGCTGGCGGCGGGCCGGACTTTTTCATCGATTCTCACCCTTTCCATAGGAAGGAGAAAATCCATTTCAAGAAAGTGCGGCATGCCGCACTTTTGTAAAATGGGATTTTTCATGAGGTTGCTATCGCAGTCAGGGTCGTATACAATAGGGACAGATGTCATTTTATTATTTTGCGGCATGCCGCACTTTTGTAAAATGGAGGGCGTCATGGAGATTGAACGGCCTTTTTATTTGAATCGTCTGCTTCGGCTGAAGGATAATGGACGGATTAAGATTATTACGGGTATGCGTCGGGCCGGGAAGTCATACCTGCTGTTTACGCTTTTCCGAAAGAATCTTCTCCAGAAGGGGGTGCCGGAGGACTGTGTGATTTCCATTTCGCTGGATGAGCTGGCCAATGCCCGGGAGAGGAATCCTGTGGAGCTGGATCGGTGGATCAGGAGCCGGCTGAAGAAGGATGGGCGGCGATATTATATTTTTATTGATGAGATTCAGTTTGTGGAGAGTATCCCCAATCCCTATCTGCCATCGTCGGAGATTACCTTTGTGGATGTAGTGATGGGATTGATGAAGCTGCCTTATGTGGATATTTACATTACGGGGAGCAATTCCCGCATGCTGTCTTCGGAGGTACTGACCCAGTTCCGGGACAGGGGGGATGAGGTGCGGGTATATCCTTTGTCCTATGAGGAATTTCTGTCCGTGTGGCAGGGGGATATCCGCTTTGCGTTCAATGCGTACTGCACCTATGGCGGTATGCCGGTGGTGCAGTCGCTTTCGTCCCATGAGGAGAAGAGCCGGTATTTGAATGATCTTTTTCGTAGGACTTATATTCGGGATGTGGTGGAAAGGAATCGAATTGCCAAGGATGAAGGGGTGCTGGAGGAACTGCTGGATATCCTGTCTTCGTCCACCGGTTCTTTGACAAATCCGGCCAAGCTGTCTCGGGCGTTTGCATCTATGGAACATATCCAGATATCGGGGCCCACGATTTCCCGGTATATCGATTATTTCATGGATGCCTTCCTTCTGGAGAAGGCGCAGCGGTATGATGTGAAAGGGAAGCGGTATATGGCGTCTCCCTACAAGTATTATTTCACTGATGTGGGGCTCAGGAATGCGCGGCTCCATTTCCGTCAGCAGGAGCCTACTCATATTATGGAGAATGTGATTTTTACAGACCTGCGGCGCCGGGGGCTGGATGTGGATGTAGGCATGGTGGAGTATAATTACCGGGATGAGGCAGGCCATAAACTGCGCAAAAACCTGGAGGTGGATTTTGTGGTGAACAGGGGCAGCAGCCGCTGGTATATCCAGTCTGCCTTTCGTATGGATACGGAGGAGAAAAGGAAACAGGAAACGGAATCGCTGCACCGTATCGATGATTCCTTCCGGAAGATGGTAGTTCTGCGGGATGCGGTCATTCCCTGGCAGGATGAGCAGGGGATTCTGTATGTGGGAGTGGAGCAGTTTCTCACGGATCCTTCTCTGCTGGGGGGAGTAGAGATTTGAGGGAAAAACAGTGAGGCTGGCGGCGGGCCGGACTTTTTCATCGATTCTCATCCTTTCCATGGGAAGAAAAAAATCTCATTTTAACAAAGTGCGGCATGCCGCACTTTGTAAAATGGATTTTTCATGAGGCTGCTATGGCTGCGAGGGGCGCATGCCATGGGGGCAGAGAATAGATGACCGGCGGGAAGGCTTTCATTTTTTGTCCCCTGCCCCTTCTTGACAGGAGGGACGGGGGCTATTATAATGTTTGGTAAATATTAAAGGCGATGAACAGGATTGAGCTTGACCGGAAATGACAGAGAGCCGGGAGGATGGAAACCGGTATGGAAGGAAAGCGTGTCCCCTGGGAGCTTCGAACTGAAGTGCAGTAAGTCCGACGTCCGTCCGCGTTAGGGATATGGAGTATAATGCAGGGTGGTACCGCGCGATTGCGCCCTTGTCCGTAGGACAGGGCTTTTTTTATTTCCATCTTTGTGTATGCTCCTTGAGATATAAGTAAGAGTGGTACCGCGCCAAAGCGCCTCTTTTCTGCTGTTTCAGCAGGAAAGGGGCTTTTTCTTTTCTATCATTGGCGAAGGGATTCTCTTTCCCTGTCTCAGCACTATGGCTATTTTTATTTTATCTGTATATGTACCAGGAGGTTGTCATTATGAAAACAGCAACAGAAAAACGTATTGCATTCCGTAACAATCTGAAATCCGGAAAAATTATGATTGCTCCAGGCGTAGGCGACGCTCTGGGTGCTAAAATCGCAGAAATGGCAGGCATTCCCTGTCTGGCCATGGGCGGCTACTCCGTATCCGCATCCCGCCTGGGACAGCCGGATGTAGGCCTCCTTTCCTGCACGGAAATGGCGGAGCAGCTGACGGGCATCTGCAATGCCGTGGATATTCCTGTGGTGGCTGATGGCGATACAGGCTATGGCAATGCACTGAATATCATCCGTACGGAAAGAATGTTTGAACAGGCCGGCGCTGCCTGCATTTTCTTCGAAGACCAGGCATGGCCGAAACGCTGCGGCCACATGGACGGCAAGCAGGTCATTTCCGCTGAAGAACATGCCCAGAAGATCCGGGCTGCCGTGGATGCCCGGATCGATAAGGAAACCATGATTATGTCCCGCACCGACAGCCGTGCTGTTTACGGCATTGATGACGCTATCGAAAGAAGCAAACGCTATGCTGATGCCGGCGCAGAAATCTGCTTTGCCGACGGCATCGGAAGCCGGGAAGAACTGGAAAAATTTGCCCGGGGCATGGAAGGCACCGGCGCTTACCTGGTAGCCAACATGATCGAAGGCGGCAAGACACCGCTTATTCCGGCCAAGGAACTGGAAGAAATGGGATTCTCTGTGGTATTCTGGGCATGCAGCGCTGTATACACTATTTCCAAGGCCCTTTATGACCTCTTCTCCGGATTGGAAAAGAACGGCACCACCGAAGCCAGCGCCAAGGACATGATCGAATTTGGCCGTTTCAACCATATTATCGGACTGGATACGTATAAACAGCTGGAAAGAAAGTATAAAGTCGACCGGGATGACTAAGAAAAAGGAAATTGTTAAAGGCGCACCTGCGCTTTCGGACCCGGGCTGTTTCATCAATAAAGGCCGCATAGTCGGCCTTTTTGATTGGAAATTTGCCGAAATCTGTGAAAACAAGTAAAATAGAAAAAGAGACTCACATCACTTCAAGGAGGCGCACCCATGATTACACCAATGGATATTCATAACAAGACCTTTTCCAAAGGCCTTCGTGGCTACAGCGAAGAGGAGGTCAATGACTTTCTCCGGCAGATCGTAGCGGATTATGAACAGATTTACCGGGAACATCGGGAAATGGAAGAGCAGATGGACCAGATGAAGACGAAGCTGGCCAACTACGAAAAGATTTCCGAAACCATGACCAATACCCTGCAGCTGGCGAAGGACACCGCAGAAAATGTGAAGAAGAACGCGAAACGGAATGCGGAAATCCTCATTGCCAATGCCCACGCAGAAGGAGACCGTCAGATCCGGGAGGCCGAAGAATCCCGCCGCCGTCTGGTGGAAAACATGATCCGTACGGAAGGGAATATGAAGAACTACGTAGGGAAGATCCGCAAGGAACTGCAGCTGGCACTGGCAGCCATTGATGCCCTTGACCGGATCGAGGCGCCCAAGGTAGCAGGCTATCCGCCGGTGGAAGAAAAGAAGGAAGAAACACCGGCTGTGGAAACGGAAGAGACTGCCGAAACTGCTGAAACCGCTGAAACTGCGGAAGACCCGGAAGAAGAAGCAGCACCGGCCGAAGACGCACCGGCTTCGGAAGAAGCAGAAGAACAGAAAGAATAAGGAAATAAAAAAGGCTGTGAAGAAATGAAGCACATTTCTCACAGCTTTTTTTCGTGGGTTTAGGCGCCTTTCGGCGCGGTCGGGATCGGGATAGGGACCTGGGCGGCGCTTTCCAGTATTCCCGAAGGTTGACACGCCCTTACGGGCGTGAGGGTTGACGGCCCGCTGGGCCGAAGGTTCTTAAGGGGCTTAAGTTTGACGCGCCTTTGGCGCGAGGGTTGTTGTAGGGCGCCTCTAAATTATAGAAGGCGCCAGTTTGTATAAAACCTTAACAACCGCCCTGACGGGCGAGGAAATGCAGTCCCCCTTTGGTGGCTGGCGCCACCACCTTGCCCGGTGGGAAGCATGTCACTGGATTCGCGGGTCGCGGGGCTCCCCTATGAATCCAGTTCCTTTGCCACCCCCGCAAGCGGGGGCACTATGGATGCTTAGCCATGGAGCTATGTCTCTGTAGGAAAGCATAGAAATCTATTCTGCCCCCTGAACAGGGGGCAGTCCGGCGAAGCCGGATAGGGGAAGGCGAGCGCAGCGAGCCAATCAGCAGAATGCTTATCATGCCATATGGTACTGAAAGTAAATCCCGTAACGCTGACTTTATACTCATCGCCCGCAAGGGCGATACCACCACCCTCGGCCCAAAGGGCCGTCAAACTTAAGAACCTTTAGAACCCTCGGGGTGCAGCCCCGTCAACCCTCACGCCGCAGGCGTGTCCTTTATTTATACAGTATTTCCAGCAGGGTCCGTGCTTCTTCTACGGTGAGCTGGCCGGGAGCGCTGGCTTCTTTTCCGGCGGCGAAGGTGAGGGGGGCGCCCAGGCGGTTCCCGGCGACTCTGGTGAGGACGCCTGAGGGGCCCATGCCGATGGTAATGATGGGAGTATCGGGGAAGCGCTGGCCCACCCGGGCAGCGGCATTTATGAGGGCGGCGGTGTCCAGGGGCGTCTTGGGCATGACGGCGATTTTCAGGATGTCCGGATGGAAGGAGTGCATATTTTCCAGGGTGTCCACGATTTCCATTTCCGAAAGGGCCCGTTTGAATTTGTGATAGCTCATGAGCGTGGGAATCTTCTGGGCTCTGGCCCGGGCCATGAGGATTTTGGTGTCCAGCATTTCGTGGCCGTATTCGATGTCGATGATGTCGGCCCACCGGGAGGCGAGGATGAGGGAGATGAGTCTTATATAGTCGCCGCCGGGGGTTTTATGGACGCCGCCCTGGCTTTTGGTGCGGAGGGTGGTGAGGAGCGGGGTGTCCTGGAAATGGGAGCGGATGATGCGGAAGGCTTTGTCTAGGTCTGCTGTGGCGTTGAAGTCTTCTTTGTTCAGAAGGTAGTCCACCCGCCATTCCAGCATGTCGGGGCGCTGGCTTTCCAGAGCGGCGCATTCCCGGTCCAGCTCTTCAAAGGAAGGGGAAACCAGGGGGACGCAGATTTTGGGTCTGCCTTCGCCGAGTACCATATGTCTGATTTGAATCATAATTTTCTCCTTTCAGGAAATCTGCCAGCCCCGGGGCGCATGGTTCAGTACTTCGCAGCCTGTGTCGGTGACCAGTACCAGGTCTTCCACGCGGACGCCGAAGCGGCCTTCCAGATAAATGCCTGGTTCAATGGAAAAGATCATGCCCTTTTGGGCGATGAGGGGGGAGGAGGCGCTGACTTCTCCTTCTTCGTGTTCTTTCAGGCCGATGAAATGGCCCAGACGGTGGGTGAAGAAGGGACCATAGCCGCCGTCTTCTATGTGCTTTCTGGCGGCCCGGTCCAGCTCCGCCAGGGGAATGCCGGGGCGTACCAGGGATTCCGCCAGTTCGCCGGCTTCCCGTACCAGACGATGCACCTTTTCCTCTTCTTCCGTGGGAAGGCCGGTGAAGAAGGTGCGGGTCATGTCGGAGCAGTAATGGTCCTTCCGGCAGCCTATATCAAAGAGCACCACTTCGTTTTCGGTAAGTTTCGTGTCATCGGGCATATGGTGGGGATCGGCGCCGTGGGCACCGAAGGAAACAATGGGCGGGAAGGAAAAGCCTTCGGCCCCTTCTTCTTTATATATGGCAAGGAGCTTGTCGGCGCATTCTTTCTCTGTCACGCCCGGACGGATCCAGCGGGAAATCCGTTCCATGGCCCGGTCATTGATGGCTGAGGCCAGACGCATGGCTTTGATTTCCTCTTCGTCCTTCACGGCCCGCAGGCGGTCCACCAGAGGTGAGCCGTTTACAAAAGAAAGGTCCCGGCGGAGGGCCATAAGGGAGAGAAGGAAATGGGACGGCCAGGTCTTGTCGATGCCCACCGTGCCTTTGGGCAGGCGGGCGGAGAGAAGGGCAGGGCCGTCTTCTCCGTCTTCAAAGGAAATATCTGCTGCCTCCAGCGAGGCTTCGGCGTCTTTCATGGAAAGGCCCATGCCTTCTTTCAGCGGAAACAGGCGATTCCGGATCCAGAAGGAAGGTCCTTCCCGACAAATCACCAGCACTGTGAGCCGTTCGCCGGGGTGGATGATTTCCCCGGTGAGATAAAAGAGGGCGGCCGTCTCTGAAACGATAAGGGAGGAAAGACCCTTCTCCGCCAATCCTTCACGGACGGCGGCGATACGCCTTTTGTATATGTCTTTCATAATATCACTCCTTAATGCTTTCTTAACTCTATTATATAGGAAATAAAAATTTTTGCTGAGAAAGTTTTGGGGACCGTGGGATGGCTGTTCGCTGTCTGCCCCCTGAGTGGAGCGATGTATAACCCGCGGCGGAGCCGCCACCACCCTATGGACACGCCCTTATGGGCGTGAGGGTTCTAAAGTTTGACGGGGCTATCGCCCCGAGGGTTCTTAAGTTTGACAGCGGCTATGCCGCTGAAGGTTGTAGTATGGCGCCTTATATTTATTGAAGGCGCCCTCTTATGATAAAACCTTTACAACCGGGCTTTCACCCGAGGAAAGACCATACAACCGCCATGCGGGCGAGGAAATGCAATCCCCCTTTGGTGGCTGGCGCCACCACCTTGCCCGGTGGGAAGCATGTCACTGGA
>OBAI01001060.1_pt1 | contig 23071 bp, 13 predicted proteins | sample 1517461 | NCBI WGS metagenome assembly OBAI01 (sample SAMN04571696, study PRJEB22368) | human gut metagenome | biome: human gut; material: stool | host: Homo sapiens | place: Luxembourg | collected 2012-06-29
GTACCGGGTTACGGAAAAGTGCCGTCGCTCCGCGACGATGCCGATGTGGCGATGGCATTTCTACAACCGCTCTTCGTCGGTAGGTGTCACGGGGTTGGCTCGCCTACCCCGTGCTAACGTATAAAACCGCACTTCGGCGGTTTCCCTCTGCGCAACATCTTTCTACAACCGCTCTTCGGCGGTAGTTGCGTGTGCCACTGGTGTCACGGGGTAGGCGAACCAACCCCGTGCTAACATATAAAACCGCTCTTCGGCGGTTTTTGCGATGCACCGCGCCGTTGGCGCATGCCGATGGATGGTGGTTTTTTGCGATGCACTGCGCCGTTGGCGCATGCCGATGGATGGTGGTTTTTTGCGATGCACTGCGCCGTTGGCGCATCCAAAGGGGAATGGTTTTATCAATGGAGGATGTCGATGGTTGACAGGAGCTTTTTATGCAGAATTATTCTTGTGGGGATTGTTTTGAAGTTATGGCTTTCCGTTATTTTTTCTATGATTTATCTTTCAATTAAATGTTTTTATGAAAAAATGTTGGAAAAATTAGTATTTTGCTATTAAATTGTATATATTTGCAGTGAAAATAAAAGGGCAAAACACTAAATCAAATATATTTTTATGAGAAAGTTTACATTATTATTCACAATGTTGGCGTTGTCTATGGGCTTTTCCATGGCACGGGCGGATGTTGTGAGTCCCTACACTTACAATTTTGAGGGGCTTTCTACATCGTCGACCGATTTTGCGCCAGCAGGTTGGGGTCATGTAGTGGAAGGCTATGACGGTTCTGGCGACTTCTATTATGTCGATTACCGACTTAAGGAGTCAGGCGGATATGGCGACAACGGCGCCTATCTGTACATTGGGTCACAAACCATTGGTGACGGATTCTGGGATCAAGGAACAGTCGCCGATATGCTTGTCACGCCACCGATTACCGGCGATGCGAGCATCTATGTGAAAAAGAACAAGTCGAGCGGTACGATAACGTTCTACACTTGTTCTTACAATGCGTCGACAAAGAAATATACCAAGGGCTCAAAGTATGACGTTACGGTGCCGGAATTGAGCGAGACGGAATGGACCAAGGTGGATATTCCTGGTGTCGCCGCCGACACGCGTATCGGCATTTGTGGCGACGACGTGAGTATCGATGAGTTTGCGGCAGCGAGTGCCGTCATCGAGTTGCGCAAGAAATTGAATGTGTCTTTGGTCAAATTGATGTCGGGCGCGACCGCCGATGCCGATGCCGACGGCAATATTACGCTGAAGATGAATGTAAAGGTTAAAAACAACGGCGATGTGGCGTTTAATCCAGGTGATGAAAACTACTCGTTGAGCATCATGCGTAAGAATACCGGCAGTGCAGCCGATACGGAAGTATATACGCAGCCTATAGCGGTGGCTCTTCAGCCAGGCGAAACGTCAGACTTTATCGAGCTCAACGCCGTCATTCCTGTGACAGAAAGCGCACGTTCACGTTTCGACGTAAGGGAAAACATCACGGGGTCGAGCAGCTACGGCGGCTGGGTGGATATTTATGCCTATAAGCCTGACTTCTCGGTGACAACGACAAGTTTCGACGTCATCAGCAACGGCACGCTGCAGGATTTCGGCATCAGCCAGTCCAGCGTGGATAAAGAATACAACATCCGCAACACCAAAGGTGCCGCGCCTCTTACCATCAACAGCATCACCGTGCCGGAAGGCTTTACCTATTCGATCAAGGATGAAGATGTGGCAGAGACGCTTACTACACCGTTTGTAGTGAGGGCTCACGAAAAATTGTTGCTGACCGTAACGATGGACGCCTCGGTTTTGGGCAGCCGCAGCGGTGATATTGTGGTCACTCCAGCCGACGGACAAGGCACGGCAATCACGCTGCCGGTCAGCGGTACGATTGTCGACCCGTCGAAACTTTATGTTACGTTTGCCGACGGTAAATTCCCGGCAGGCACTTACGTAGAAGGTAATTCGTGGACAGTTGACAAATACACCAACGGAGACGGCAACTACAGCGCCGTCAACAGCAGTATCACTCCGATGACCAAGTTTGTCCTTCCAAAGATTCATCTTGGAGAGGGAGAGACTTTGACATTCACGGCGGCCAAGCGCAGTGACAATTCAAAATTGAACGTATACTACTCAGCCGACCGTGTCAACTGGACGCTTGCACAAGCCATCAGCGCCGATGCCAGCGCCGATGCCGACAAGTTTGCGACAGACAAATACAGCGGTTCATCGTATACGTATATCGACATATTCAAGTATAAATCGTTCACGCCAGCCATTCCTGCAGGAGACTGGTATGTGGCATTCGAGGCTGGTTATTCCCGTGTAGGCTCAATCGTCGGCGGCACAGTGCTTGCCATTCCCGAGCATGAATTGCTTGTCAGCAACGTTGTGATGCCAGAGGACGGCGTTGTCAACCACGCCTATGCCGCATCAGTCACTATCGCCAATGTCGGCTCAGCCGACATCGCCGAAGGCGAGCTCACAGCCAAACTTTATTTTGGAGAGACAGCGATGCAGACGCAGGCACTGCCGGCGTTGGCTTCAGGCGCATCCACATCGGTTTCGTTCAACGTACCGCTTCGCGAGGCAGGCACATTCGTCACAAAGATTGCCGTTGAAGGCACAGTGACTGCAGAGGCAACCGCCAACATTGTCGTGGCTCAGGAAACACCGAGCGGAAGCAAGCAGGTGGGCACAGTGACTGCAACCAACACCAATGTCCCGGCACATTTGACCTACAGAAACTCAGACTCTGAGATTATCTACACGCAGGATGTGATTGGATTGGCAGAAGGCACAGCCATCAAGGGTCTTACGTTCAAGGGCTACAAATCGTCGAAAGAATTGCCGTTGTCGCTCGAAGTGTGGATGGAGAACACCACCGACGCCGCACCCGATGCCTCCGCACCTCACTCAACCGAGGGAATGACAAAGGTGTACAGCAATCCTAACATTGTTCTCGGCACAATCGGTGACAGCAACAACCACATGCCGATATTCGACCTTGATTTCTCGTCGACACCATTTGTCTACACTGGCGGCAACCTGCGCGTTATCGTGCAGTCACGCAGTACGACATATGTCTCCACAAACTTTGAAATGGACGGCAACAGGAAGAATATGGCAATCTACCGCAGCAGCGACAGCCCGTTGGATGAAGAAGACAAATACAGAACGGCAGATATGCCAGTGGTCTATCTGCATATCGACAAGGAAGCAACCTCCCTTAGCGGAACGGTTACAGCCAACGGCGCTCCAGTTGCCGACGCGGAAGTGAAGATTGCTTCGGGCATTGTTGAATATTCGGGAACAACCGACGCAGAAGGAAAATACACATTCCCTGTTTATCAAGACAATTTGGAGTATACAATGACCGTCACCAAGGACGGCTACTTCGAAAAGACAGAGACTGTGGCTTTCAACGGAGTGTCGATTGTCAAGGATGTGGCACTTGAAAGTGCCGAAGGCTTCAAAATATCATCGTTCAACATCCCGGAAACCGGTGAGGTCAACACAGCCTATACCGCCACTGTCAAGCTGCTCAATGGAATTGCCAAAGAGGCAGGCTCATACACCGCCCATTTGTTTGTCAATGATGGAATCTTGGCAGGGGCAGAGGCTGTGGCAATTGACAAAAACGCCGAACAGGAATTCACGTTCTCATATATGCCTCGCGAGGCAGGCACAGTGAGCGTGTACGCAAAATTCACTTACGCCAGCGGTTACGTACAGACGGAAGCCGTCAATGTGACAATTGCAGAAGAGAAGGCGGATGCTGAAGTAATTGTCGGAGAAGCCAACAGCACCGACAGGGCAGGAGCGATAACTCCATTTAATAAAAATTCAAGGACAGAAATCATCTATCCTAAGTCGCTCATCAACTTGCCGGCAGGCACAAAGCTGGACGCAATCCGTTTCTATGGCTCTCATTATGCCAAGGACTTTAAGATTACGCTCAACGCATGGGTAGGTAACGTGGCAGAAGGCACAGCGCTTCAAGGCTTCGGTGTCGACGGTTTGACACAGGTTGCAACCGACCAGATTATAGACATGAACAAAACCATCTCGGAAACAGCAATGGAACCTATTGTTGAACTCACATTCCCCGACGGCTTTGTTTACGATGGCGGCGATGTGCGTCTGTATCTTGACGCTTCGGCAACCGATTGGGTGAGCACTTTATTTGAAGTTGACAAGAACGTAAGCGGACAGGCTCAGCATGCAGCCTCCGACAGAGAATTGACCGACGCTTCGTCAAAGTCAAATATCAGCCTTCCTGTGGCACACTTCGTTGTCAGCCCGTACAAGACGCTGAGCGGTGCGGTTAAGAACGAGAAGGGCGAGGCTGTGGCAAGCGCCTACATCACTCTTGCAAGCGCCGACGGCGTGGAATACTACAGCGAGACCGACGCCGAGGGTGCATTCTCGATGGATGTCATCAAATACGGCAAGGAGTATACATTGACAGTAAGCCATCCGTCTTACGACGCTTATACTCATCCTGAAACCATCTCACTCGCCGACGGCAACATCAGCGGTCTGGCTATCACGCTGACCAAGACCTACACGTTCAGCGGTGTTGTGACCGACGCAGAGACCAAAGCACCTATCAAGGGCGTTGAGGTATACGTAAGCGACCCGGAGAGCGGCGCCGACGTGATGACCGGCACCACCGATGAAAACGGAGCGTTCGACCTCAAGTTCAAACAGCTTGGCACATACAACGTTCTGTTCAAGGCAGCTGGCTACGACATGGTTTCTTATGAAGGCACGCCGTTTGAGGGCGACATGGTCGGCACAGCGGTTGAAATGCAGCAGACAGTCTACACGTTCAGCGGTGTTGTGACCGACGCAGAGACCAAAGCACCTATCAAGGGCGTTGAGGTATACGTAAGCGATCCTGCAAGCGGCGCCGACGTGATGACCGGCACCACCGACGAGAACGGAGCGTTCGCGCTCAAGTTCAAGCAGCTTGGCACATACAACGTTCTGTTCAAGGCAGCTGGCTACGACATGGTTTCTTCTGAAGAAGTTCCGTTCGAGGGCAACTTCGACATAACAGTAGAGATGCAGAAGACGGTACGCACATTCAGCGGAACAGTTACCGACGCCGAGTCGCATGCAGCAATCGCCGGCGCGTCAGTGGCACTCTACAAGGGTGAAAACAAGGTTGCCGAGGCAATAACCGGTGCAGACGGCAGCTTCGAAATCAAGGTTAAGGATCTGGCAGTTTTCAGTCTCGTTGTCAAAGCGGAAGGCTATGAAGACTTCACATTCGACACTATCGACCTCACAGAGGGCGACATGACCGGCACTCCGATTGAGATGACTCCGAACTCGGGCGTAGGAATGCTCACAGCCGACGGACTCCGTGTCTATGGCACAGTTGGTGCAGTGGTTGTTGAAAGTGCGTCAGAAGCCACCGTACGCGTCTACAACGCCGCCGGCTCACTCGTGCGCCGTGCCGACGTGGCAGGCAAGACCCGCATCGAGGGCTTGCAGCGCGGTGTCTACATCGTAAACGGTGTAAAGGTGATTGTGAAATAACAGTCATTTCCCCATAAATAGAAACATCCCGGTTGCGGCTGCAATCGGGATGTTTTTTTTGTCTTTGACAGAGCGATGATTTGTCAATTCAGGATTTCAAGGATGTCGGCGGTGATTTGGTCGGGAGTCAGACGGTTTGCCGCATACTCCTCGCCGACGTTGTATCGGTCGATGAACTTTTTGCGAACACCACGGCACATCACGCGCATCTCCGATTCGCCATAATAGCGGGCTATCTTTTCCCCGTATCCGCCGTCGAGCACACCGTCTTCAAGCGTCACCACCAGGCTATGGCTGTCGCGGAGGTCTTCAAGACGCTCCGTGTCGAGACCGGTGAGGAAACGAGGGTTGACAACAGTAGCATCGATGCCGCTTTGCTTCAACTGTTCAGCCACAGTCACGGCAAGAGCAAAGAAATTGCCCACACCGATGATTGCCACACCGCTGCCGCAGTGAGCCATCTCAAAACGGTTCATCTCCGGCTCATAGTCGGTAGGGAAGTCACCGCTGCGCGACCCAGCCACTCCAGTGGCAGGCACACGTATAGCCACCGGATGCTCAGTCTGCTGGATGCTCCAGTCGAGCATTGCCAGATATTCCTCGCGGCATGTAGGCGCAAGGTAGACCATATTCGGGATGTTTGAAATCAGCGGGATGTCGAACAGGCAGAGGTGTGTCACGTCGTTCATCGCGCCGAGGCTGCCCCAAAACACGAGAATCGTGGCAGGATTATTGTTGATGCAGAGATCCTGCGACAACTGGTCGTAGGCACGCTGAATGAACGTGCTGTAGACCCCGAACACCGGTTTCGCCCCGCCTTTTGCAAGCGCCGAAGCCATAGCCACAGCCTGCTCCTCCGCGATTCCCATGTCGATAAACTGCTTTCCCGCGCGCTCGCGTCGGTCTTTAGTGAAACCGAACACCGCCGGAGTGCCGGCCGTAATGCCCACCACCGTCCGGTCGGCCTTCATCAGCGACAGCAGATGCTCAGCAGTCAGCGTGTCATAGCCCTTGTCGCCAGCCGGCTTTTTCAGTTCTCCGGTAGGGATGTCGAACGGCATGCTCCAATGGAAACGTTCCTTCTGGCACTCGGCAAACCGATACCCTTTGCCTTTAAGCGTGTTTATGTGGAGCACGATGGGATGGTCGATGTCGCGCACACGACTGAAAGCCTCGATCATCGCCTCGACGTCGTTGCCGTCAGCCACATAGAGATAGTCGAAGCCCATAGCCTTGAAGAAGTTGCAAGACGCCTCGCCGTTAGTTTCGCGCAGCAGCTGCAGGTTGCGGTAAAGTCCGCCGTGGTTTTCGGCAATCGACATCTGGTTGTCGTTGACCACCACAATCATGTTTGAGCCAAGCTCAGCAGCCACGTCAAGTCCCTCAAACGCCTCACCGCCGCTTAGCGAGCCGTCGCCGATCACCGCCACCACATTAAACCGCTCGCCGCGCAGGTCGCGCGCCTTCGCCAGTCCCGAAGCAAGGCTTACAGAAGTCGAGGTGTGTCCGATAACAAAATGGTCGTGCACGCTTTCAGAAGGCTCGGTGTAGCCCGACACCTCGTCGTAGCAATCAGGGTTTGTAAATGCCTCTTTGCGTCCGGTGAGCATCTTGTGAGCGTAGCTTTGATGAGACACGTCGAACACGAATTTGTCCACCGGCGAGTTCATCACATAATGCATAGCCACTGTGGCCTCCACCATGCCGAGGTTCGGGCCCACGTGTCCGCCATGCACGCTGAGTTTCTGAATCAGCGCCTCGCGCATCTCAGCACATAGAGACGTCAGTTCGCCGACAGACAACTTCTTCACATCGGCAGGAGAATTGATGTTTTCGAGATACATGTTATAGTTGTTTTTATTGATTTACCACGATGCAAAGTTACATCATCATTGGCAAACAACAATAAACAATCTTACTTCAATGACAACCCGAAATACAGAGCTTTTTCCCCCAGCAAATGGAAATTACAGGAGCGACATTCGGAACGTCTTGGTGTATGGAGCGTCGGTGGGCTGAATGAGAGAGATGCCGCCGTCGTGGAGCGACAGCACACGCCGAGCCACGGCAAGTCCGATGCCCGATCCGTTCTGCTTCGTGGTGAAGAACGGCACGAAGATGCGGTCGCGGCATTCTTCAGGAATCGGAGAGCCATTGTCGGAGATGTCGATAACCACCGAGTCGTCGCTGCACGAGCGAGAACAGATGTCGATTTTTGTAGCTCCGGCGTCAACCGCATTGTGAAGAAGGTTTACAAGCGCGCGGACCATCAGCGTGCGGTCGGCATTGACAATCAAGTCATTTTCCGTATGTATTTTCACCGAAGCATTCGCTATTGACTCGCAGAGCAGAGTCGTAGCCTCGGATATGAGATCCGCAACGTAGACCAATTGCCGTTGCGGCTTTGGGATGGCAGAGAATTTGCGGAAAGTCTCGGTGAATGCCATCAGCGATGCCGAAGTGTCGCGGATTACCTCGATTTTTTCTTTCATTGTGCCGGATGCCGTCGGCAGCAGGCTGTCGCTCAAGGCATTGATTGGAGCGATGCTGTTCATGATCTCATGTGTAAGCACCCTTGTAAGGTTGATCCATGCATCAACCTCCTTGTGGCTCAGCGCATTGTGGATGTCGGTCAGCACGCACACCGTCGTCGTGTTGCCGTCGTGAACGAATCCCGACACGCTTACCGACAAGTTCTTGTCTTTGCCACAGCCGACGATTGTAGTTCCCGCGACAGTAGAGTCGGCTATTATATTGTCGAAACCAGGCAAAGAGCGGTTTATAGCGGCAGTGTTGGCGGCATATTTCATTCCGAGCATTTTGAGCGCATTGTCGTTGCAGATGCGCACGTTGCCATTGCTGTCGATTGCAATGATTCCCGCATTTACCCGGTCGATGATTGCCTTGTAGTAGCGTTCGCGCAGCTCGGCGCCCGACTTAGACTGCTTTATAATCTCAGTCAGAGAGTCGAGCAGAGCGTTGATTTCCTTGTCACCTTTCTGGAAGCGCATTGTGAAATCGTTGTTGCGTATGGCTTCGAGCAGCGTAGCGTATTTTTGCCGCTCATGCCTGACAGCCGCTATTCCGATTGCAGCGGCTGCAGCCACGGCAGCCATTGCGGCAGCCATAACCGTCGGCGAAGCGCCGGCAGAGAAAAGCAGAGCGCCGGCAATTACGGCTACGAAGACAATATGTTTTAGAATCCTGGTCATTGTCAAGGCTCAATTTCGTAGCGTTTCATCTTGTTGTAGAGAGTTTGGCGGCTGATGCCGAGTCTTGTCGCCACAAGCGACAGGTTGCCTCCGCAGCGCGCAATGGCGTCGCATATCATTTTCCGTTCCATCGCCTCAATCGTAATCTCCGGTTCGGCTGAAGTCGCGTCAGCCACCGGCAGCTGCAGGTCGGCAGAGCCGATAACCGCATTGTCGGTGATTATCACCGCCTTCTCCACGGCGTGGCGCAGCTGCCTGATGTTGCCGGGCCAGGCATTGCTCTTCAACGCCTCCATAGCCTCCGTCGAGAAGCGGCATATATCTTTGCCGTAGCGTTTGGCATAGCATTTAAGAAAGCTGTCGGCGAGCAGTGGAATGTCGTCACGGCGATTGCGCAGCGGCGGCAGTTCAAGCTGTATGGTGTTTATGCGGTAGAGCAAATCCTCCCGGAAAGATCCGTCGGCAACCATCTTTTGAAGGTTCTTGTTGGTGGCGCACACAAGGCGAATGTCGACGGTCGTAGGCGTGTTGCTGCCAACGCGCTGCACATAGCGTCGCTGCACCACGGTCAGCAGTTTTGCCTGCTGGTGCAACGGCAGGTTGCCTATCTCGTCGAGAAACAACGTGCCACCGTCGGCCTCCTCAATCAGACCCTTGCGGTCGGTCCTGGCGTCGGTGAACGCACCTTTGACATGGCCAAACAGCTCGCTTTCAAACAGCGTGTCGGTAATGGCGCCCATGTCGACACACACCATCGGTTTCGCCACGCGGGCCGACAGGCGGTGAAGCTCATGGGCGAGCACATCCTTTCCCGTACCGTTTTCGCCAGTAATCAGCACATTGGCGTCGGTGCGTGCCACTTTCTCCACCAAAGTCTTCAGTCGCAGCATTGCTTCCGATTGTCCCCAGACCATCTCCGTCGGTGCTGGATTGGCGGGAGCGGATTCCAGCCGCGATTTAACCGCGCGCGTAAGCGTGTCGATCAGGCGTGCATTGTCCCACGGCTTTTCCACGAAATCAAAAGCACCGTCCTTCATAGCCTGCACCGCCAACTCCACATCGGCGTAAGCCGTAAACAGCACAACAGGCACATCCGGAAACTTGTCGTTGATTTTGTGAAGCCAGTACAGACCCTCGTTGCCATTGTTGATTCCAGCCACGAAATTCATGTCGAGCAGCACGGCATCGACGCCTTGCGCCAAGACATTCAGCATGGTTTTTGGCGACGGCAGCGTCATCACATCCTCAAAGACATCGTCGAGCAGCAGCCGCAACGATGACAGAATGTTGCGGTTGTCGTCGACAACAAGTATTTTGCCTTGCTTTTTCATTGTGTTGCGAAGTTAAGAAAAATCCCGGCAAAAACGGCAAGATTCAATTGCCTTTCTGCCGGGATTGAGGAAACTTATATTTTCAGGAAGCTATTCAGCGTGCAGGCTGTCGACAGGATTAGACCTGGCTGTGCGCCAGCATTGATAGGTGACAGTGGCGGCAGTCAGTGCGGCAAGTGCAATGAACGTGGCGGCATACACCATCCAGCCGATGCTGATTCTATATGCAAACTCCTCAAGCCATCGGTTCACGAACCAATATGACAGAGGCACTGCAGGAATGAAGCTGACAGCCAGAATCTTTAAGTATTTCAGATTGAACATTGCCACAACATCGGCAGTCGACGAGCCGAACACTTTGCGCACGGCAATCTCTCGTCGGCGATACTCGCTGTCGAACACCACCAGCCCGAACACACCCATAATGCTGATGGCAATGGCAAGCAGCGAGAAAACCGAAATCTGATTGGTGAGGCGCATCTCGTTTTTGTAGGTGTCGTCGAGAATCTTGTTGTAGAACTGCATCTCGAAAGGGTATTCAGCGTTGAACTTCGTCAATTCCGTGCGAATCTTGGAGGCAGCGTCAAACATGTTTGCGCCTTTCTTGACACGCACAGTCAGGTTGTCGCAATTAAAGTCCTTTCTCAACACAATCATTACAGGCTCCGTCTTGCTGTGCAGCGACGAGAACTTCGCATTGTCGCAGATGCCCACGATTGGAAACTGCGTGCCGCCGAACATAAGGCATTTGCCAACATCGACAGAGCTGCTGTATTTGTCGCGTGCCAGCTTGTTGAGGATTATGGCATTTGTGTCGGAGGCGCAGAAGTCGCGTCCGTCGACGATTTTTATGCCCATTGTGCTGCAATAGCCGGCGGTGGCAAACAGGGTGCGTGGCGCCACCTCATTACCGTCGGCGCTGTGGAACACCCATCCCTGGGAGTTGTCTTTGCGCCCAGCCACACTCCACGACAGCGAAGCATCAGCCACCATCGGCAGACGTTTCAAAGCCTCGACGGCGGTTTGCGGCTCGGAGATGTCGGCGCGGGTGATGTCGCATACTATCAACTCATCCTTCAGAAATCCGTAGTCGGCGGAGTTCACAAGGTAGTCGCGTTGCCATTGCATAAGCAGGGCACTGACAATCAGCGAAGCCGAGATGAAGAACTGCAGCCCTATCATCGCCGTGCGCATAGCCTTGCCTCTTGGCGACAATCCAAAGTTGCCTTTAAGCGCCACGGCAGGGGCAAACGACGTGATCCGCCAAGCGGGAGCCAGTCCGGCAAGAACACCTGCCACAATCGCCGTCGCGGCAGAAAGACCAAGCACGTGCAGGTTGCCGAAAGGATTTATTCCAGCCACGGTCAGTTGGTTCATCTCCGTGTGCGACAGCAGCAACAACCCACCGACGGCAATTATGAATGCCGTAAAAGCGATTCCGGCAGCCTCTGCTGTCAGATACAGGCGCAGCGACGATTGTGTGGCTCCGAGAATCTTTTGCGTGTTTATGCTGCGCACGCGCATCGGGATCAGCGCGTTGGAGAAGTTGGCGAAATTGATGGCGGCAATCAGCAGAATCAGCAAGGCTATTGACAGCAGAATCTTCTCGTTTGACGCTTTTATTTGTTCTCCCACCAGAATGAAATCGCTGTTGTAGTGGGTCTCGGTCAGCGGAATCAGCACAAACTCTTTGCGGGTATTGCCAAACCACTCGTTGCCTTTGCAGATTTCTTCAAACTGCTTGTTGGCCGACGCCCGTATTGCAGGGAAATTCTCCGCTTTGTCGGCTTTTATGAACATTGTGAACGAGTTCATGTTGGGGTTTGTCAAATTGTCGCCAAACCACGATTTGTCGATTACTCTGAGCACAGGATTCCTCAGCCATGTGTTTTTGGCGTGGATGTCGCGGTAGACGGCACCCACAATCCATGTTTTCGCTTTGTTGATGCTTTTGCCCAATGGCGAAGCGTCGCCGAAATATTTCTTGGCGAAACTTTCCGGTATCATCACCTGGTTGGCATCGAGGCATTTTTTGTCGCCCACCACGATGTCGAGTTTGTAGAAGTCGGCAAAATTCGGAGCGCACATCATAAACGTCCCGGAGCAGAAATGCTCGTTGATGTAGAATGTCTCCTCATAGCAGTCGCCGAGGATATAGGTGTAGCTTTCCACATGCGGTTGCCCGCCAATCAGCTCCATTATAGGGAAGCTCATTGCCGAATACTTTTCAAAATCGCTGTCTTTTGGCGGAATGTTGCAAGGCATGGCTATACGGTCGGCATCCGCCAGTGCGGCATTGTAGCTGCGGTCGTAGTCAATCTGCATCAACAGTGCCACAAACACCATGAATGCCGCTGTCAGTCCCAGCAGGTTGAGCACCACCGACAGGCGGTAGCGCCGCGCCACGAACATCAGGTTGCGTAATAGTGATTTCATCGTCTGATTCCTCCGCAGATTAAAGATTTTTGTTTTGTATTGTCGACACAATCTTTCCGTCGAGCATCTCCACCACACGCGCGGCATACTCGGCGTCGTGCTTGTTGTGGGTTACCATCACGATGGTGGTGCCGGCGGCGTTGAGCTCGCTGAGGATTCTCATCACCTCCGCTCCGTTTTTGGAGTCAAGGTTGCCCGTAGGCTCGTCGGCAAGCACGAGGTCGGGATGGCTCACCACAGCCCGTGCAATAGCCACTCTCTGCTGCTGTCCGCCCGACAGCTGGTGAGGAAAATGTTTTGCGCGGTGGCTTATCTCCATGCGTTGCATGATGTTGTTGACCAACTTCCGGCGTTCAGCCGATGGAATTTTCATATAAGTGAGCGGCAACTCGATGTTTTCCCTCACAGTGAGTTCGTCGATGAGATTGAAACTCTGGAACACGAATCCAATCTTTCCGCGTCGCAGGCGAGTGCGGTCGCGCTCGCCGAGCGTTCCGACGTCTGTGCCGTTGAGCATAAAAGAGCCGGAAGTTGGCGAGTCAAGAAGTCCGAGAATGTTCAGCAATGTGGTTTTGCCACATCCCGAAGGACCCATTATTGCCACGAATTCGCCATTTTCGATTTCAAGGCAGATGTTGTTGACCGCAATGGTCTCGATGTCGCTTGTGCGGAATGTCTTTGTGAGATTTGTTGTTTTGATAATCATATCTGTGGATGTTTTTTTGTATTATTCAATAATCAGTTTTGTGCAGTCGCCGAAATTGTCGTAGCCGCCAATCACAACGCGCTCGCCCGGCTGCAGCCCCTCGGTCACCTCGTAGAAACTCGGATTCTGCCGTCCGATTCTTACAGAACGGCGATGGGCAGTCTTGCCGTCTTTACCTATCACGAAAATCCAGTTTCCGCCTGTTGTTGTGAAGAAAGATCCGCGAGGAATCATTATCGCCGTCGAAGGTTCGCCGAGGCGCAGGTTGACATAGTTTGTCTGCCCGTTGCGCATATTTGCAGGAACGTTGCCCACAAACTGCATGTCGATGCGGAATTTAGAGTCGCGCACGTCGGGATAAACCTTGCCCACCATCACTTGATAGGTGGATTTGCCACGCTCCATAGTCCCGGTCAGCCCGGTGGCGATGCGGTCGATGTAGTGCTCGTCAATGTCGGCTTCCATCTTATGCCCGTTCACCACGTTGATGCGGCCTATCATCTGTCCGGAAGCGATGGTCTGTCCCAGCTCCAGCGACATCTGTCCCAGCTCGCCGTCGGCAGAAGCGCATACGGTCAGCTTGTCGCGCCGCTGGCGGATAAGGTCGAGGCTCAGACGCATGTTTTGAAGGTCGCTCTCAAGTTGGCTTATCTGGATGCTGCGGTAGATGGAGTCCTGGCGCAGCCGCTCGCAGACAAGTTTGCGCTTCTCCGAGGCAAGCTGAAAGTCCTCCTGTGCCTTCAGATATTCTTCTTTGGAAATCAGGTCTTCGTCGAGCAGACGTTTGTACTGCTCAAACGTGCGTCGTTTTTGTCGCACATCGATGTCGAGCTGCAGTTTTTCTGTGCGGTTACTTAGCTTGTCCTGCTCCATTGTCACTTGCGTGTTGCGCAGGAAATTCTGTTTCTCGGCGAGGTTTGCCTCGGCATTGAGAATCTCAAGGTCGAGCGAAGAGTTGCGCAGCTGTGCTATTGGTTGTCCTTTCACCACTCTTGCGCCCTCTTCTACGAAAATGCGGTCCACGATGCCTCCCTCCTCGGCGCTCAGCTGTATCGATGTGAGCGGCTGCACCTTGCCGAGAATTCGGACGTAGTCGTCAAACTGACCTCGCGTCACGTCGCCTATGAGCAGCGACTCCCTCTCCACTCTCATTGCCGACGCTCCGCCTTGTAGCACCACAATAGCGGCGGCTATAGCCACTCCGGCGGCAATGGCGATTATTGTAATCGTTTTGCGGCTTATTGGGAAGCGGCGCTTTTTCAGTTGTATGTCCATGTCAGTCAAAGATTTTGTTTGTAATGTAATAGTTGGCGAGGCGACGTTTCACGTCGAAGAGCAAACGGCAGCGCACGAGTTCGGCTTGCGATGCAAACCAATTGTCGGCACTTTTGCGCAGGTCGAGCACGTCCATCAGTCCCTCGTCGTATTTGCGTCGCGCCAGAGCGTATGCCACCGAGTCGGCATCGACCTTGCGCTCCATCTTCACAATCTCTTTGGCAAAGTTGTCGCGGTCGATGACGGCTTGCGAGAAGTCGGTGTCAAGTTGCAGTCGCTGCCGTTCCAATGCAATCTGCGCCGCCACATATCTGTTGCGCGCTTTGCGGTAGCCGTTGATGCGGCTCAGACCGTTGAACAGCGGAATGCTTACCGACACACCGACGTATTGTCCGAAGTTCACGTCCATCTGTCTGCTGAACGACTCGTTTGTCTGACCCTGATGGCTGTAATAGTAGTCGGAAATGCCGGCGTTGAGGAAGATTGACGGCATCAGCCGTCCGCGGGCAGAGAGCGCGTTTAGCCGTTGAGTCTCGACGTTTGCCTCGGCTTGACGCAACAGAGGATTGTCGGCAGCCAGCAGCCCGTTGCTGACCGTAGCCGCCCCTGTTGCCGGCATCTCCACCGAAAGACTGTCGGCGAGCGGAAAATTCATCGTCGATTTCAGTTTCAGTTCGGCAGAACGCAATTGTGCGAGCGCGGAGGTGAGGCAATAGTCGTCGTCGGCTTCCTGGGCTTCGCTTTGGCTTAGGTCTACGGCGCTTTTCATCCCCAGCTCCTTCATGCGGCGAGTCTGCTTCAGAGCGTCGAGGCTTTCGCGGTGTTTGGCGTCCATAATTTTAGACAATTCCTGACAGTATAGCAGATTGACGCAGGCGTCGAGTGCCGCGATAGAGGCGTTGTCGCGCTGCGCGTCGACTTCCGACTCCGCCTGGCGTTTGGCTGCACGCGCGCTGCGGAAGTCGTTTACAAGACTTCCACCGGTAAACAGCGGCACGCTTATGTTCAACCCGTAGGAATTGCCGAATGTGCGCAGGTTGTTGTAGGTGTTGGTGGCGGGGTCGATGGAGCGTCCGAAGCTGAATTGTGCGCCTATCTGAGCGCCCACCGACGGCAGTGTGCTTGCCAATGCCGACTGCTGGTCAAGACGGCTGTCGCTTAGCGAAATGCGGGCTGCGCGCACGTCGAGATTGTGGTTTGCGGCATAGCGCATGCAGCTGTCGACCGACATCCGTGTCTGAGCCGTGGCTGCCAACGCCGCCAAAAACATTGATATGACAAATTTTATTCTCATGTAAAAAAATAGTGCTATAATAGTGCCAAAAGAGTTAAATTGTTGAGACATAATTGGTAATGATTTTAGACGGGATGCCTGACTGTCAAAAAATTTGACAATGGCGTCAAGAAAATAGACAATGAGTCAGACGGCACAGGTGTGCTGTAAATGTTTGATTCCGCGCTCCGGAAAGCAGTGAAAAGATGGTGTGAAGGGGAATGAAAATCAAAAAAAATAAAGGTGTGAATTAGTTGAAGGGAAGAATGTTATAGCGACAAATTGCGTCAGAGGAACATCGGATTGCGCGAGAGGAACATTTTTGCGGCTTTGATTTTTTGCAGTAGGTTTGAAAATGCCGATTTTTGTGAGCGAAAAAACAAACCAAATCTTATGCGAAAAATCAGAATTAAAATTTGTCTGTTGGCAGCAATGCTTGCCGTTGCGACAGGCATACAGGCGTCAGACTTTGTTGTTGATGAGCTGTGTTACAACATCACCGACGCGGAGGCGAAAACCGTCGAAGTGGCGAAGTATGACTATACGGTAGACGGCGAAATGGTGCGTCCCACAAAGATGGATGTAGTGGTGCCGATGACAGTTGTAAACCCCAACGACAATCAGACCTACCGCGTCACGGCGCTCGGCGATGGAGCGTTCACCGTCTATGGCTTGAGGGGTGGCTGGTTCGACTACACGTCGATAGTTCTTCCGGAGGGTTTGCTTGAAATCAAGGCAAACGCATTTTCCGGGCAGAGCAAATTGACGTCGCTCGTAATCCCCGGCACGGTGAAGTCGGTAAAAACGAAATTTGCACAAATGTCGGGCATCAGCGAACTGACATTTCCGGCATCGGTGAAGGAGATGGTCACGATTGAGTCGGGACGAATACAGAAGCTGACAATCGAAGGCTCGCCAACGATAACCGCTGGCAGCCGTGATTATATCACAGGCTCTGTTACGAACAACATTGTTTATTTCATTGACAATGACACGTCTTATAAGAATGTGGAGATTACGCTGACGTCGGCCGTTCCGCCCACGTTGCCGGAAGTCACCCGCATATAATACAAGGCATATTCGGGCCGCACCACAGTGCACGTGCCAGAAGGATGCTCCGATGCCTATAACGCTGCCGGGTGGAATCAGGCGGAGGTGCTTGTAGAAGGCACAGACCATGCGGATGTAGACGGCATACGTTATTATCACGATTCCCACCGTGCAATCGGCTACGACGTGGTGAGCGAGCTCAACGGCCCGCTCAATATTCCGCAGACGGTGCAGATTGGAGGAAAGACCTATCCCGTGGAGGTGCTTGCTGTGAGAATGTTTGAAGGCGAGGGCGAGTCGCTTATAAAGAACATTACGGCGATAACGCTCAACGAAGGCTTGACTGAAATCGGCGAGATGGGATTTTTCAATTGTAGCAAAATCAAGGAGCTTGAATTGCCGGCATCGCTTACAACCATGGGCAGCAACGCTTTCTGGAATATCGGCATAAAGGTGGTTTGCCACAGCGCGGCTCCGCTGACGCTGCCAAAATCGACGACGTATTCATATCAGTTCAAAAAATGCACGGTAATCGTGCCGGTTGGAAGTGTCGCAGCGTATGTGGCGGCAACCGACAAAGGCTGGGACGAAAGCAACACGTATCTGACGTTTGCCGGATTGGCAGACGGCGTTGAGTATAGGGCAAACGATACGGAAGCGTGGGTGACAGGTGTTGCCGACGACACTGTGGTTGCCGACATCAAGGACTATCTGTCGATTGACGGCTCTCAGATGCCGGTGACTCGCATCGATGTTGCGTTCAGCGGCAAGACACAGTTGCAAAAGGTGACCGTTCCCGTAGCCGTCAAAGCGCTTCCCGAGAATATGTTCAAAGACTGCACGTCGCTCAATGCGGTGACGTTTGCGTCAGGCAGCCAGTTGCAGACCATCGGCAAGTGGGCATTCATGTCGACAGCCGTTGCAGCGATAGAGATACCGGAGGGCGTCACGGAATTGCCCGACGGAGTGTTCAAAAATTGCTTGTCGCTGACAGAAATCACGCTCCCGTCAAACCTCGTCTCGGTGGGCGGCGGATGCTTCTACAACTGCAAGGCTTTGACGACGGTAAATGTCTGCGCCGACAATCTGACGATAGCCGACCGTGCATTCTATAGTTGCGAGTCGCTTGAAACGATTAATTCCGCCAATCCGTTGCAGCTGAGCAGCGATATCAGCAAACTTGGAATGGAATTTGAGGGGTGCAAGAGTCTTAAAGCCGTGAGTGTGGCAGGCGGGATGATAGGCTCATTCGCTTTCGACGGCTGCGAGTCGCTCGTGTCGGTGGGTATAGCCGAAGGGGTGAAGACAATCGGTGAATATGCCTTCGACGGCTGTACGTCGTTGAAACGCATACTATTGCCGGCGTCGCTCCAGGAAATTAAGCATGAGACGTTCCGGAACGTCGTGTTTGAGGAAATCACGTGTCTGGCTGTTACTCCGCCATCGATACGTGACAATACATTCACCGACTATTCGGCGCATCTCTGTGTGCCGGCAGAGTCGATGGCAGCCTATGCCGCAGCCACCGGATGGAAGGAATTCTCGAATATCGGCGACCTGACAACAAGCGGCGTGTCGGCGGTGGCAGGCGACGGTTTGAGTGTGGCTGTGTGCGACGGACGCATCTGCGTTGACGGCGTAGGTGAAACAGAGATGATTAAGGTTTATTCGGCGGGCGGAATGCTTGTCGGAATGGGCTTGAACCGGCAGGTTGAAGTGCCGTCGCCGGGAGTCTATATCGTGGAATTCAAGAAAGGCACCGTCAAGGTGGCAATAAGGTAAGTTTTATAAAAAATATTAGTGTAACATCATGCGCTCTCTGGTTTGTGAAAATCGGAGGGCGTTTCTTTTGTTGTAAAAAACCATCATAATCAAAAATTAGAGTAAATTTTTTAGGCATAAATGTTTGGAATTTGGATATATTGCATAACTTTGCGAACAAACCGAAATAAAAAACATAAACCAAGCTAACGGATTTTAGGGAGAGTCGGACAACGGGTGTGGATTCTCCGCTTTGTTCAGAAATTTAACGCCAACGCAAAGGGATGCGTTGTGACATATAGGCAATAAGCTGTGGAAACCAGACAAATGTCAGTCAAACATTGTGGATGGCAAAGCCGCATCGATTGGTGGAGCAGCGGTTGTGAAGATGAGATAGAAACCTATAAAATAAAAGAGTATGAAAAGCAAATCAAAAGTGACAATGTTGGTGGTGGCTGTCGCTGCTGTCGAGTGTAAATGTGCAGGCTTCCAAAACAGGCAAATGCGGAGACAACATCGGACTCTTGACTATATAGTCAAAATATGAAAAATTCTTTCAAAGGAACCAATTTACTAATTAATATTTACAAACCTCTGGGTATGTTTCGGCTGCCCAGGCAAAAAACTAAAAAAATTATGAAACACAACAAACCAACCAGACAAGTAAGCATGCGTATGTTTCTCACGCTTGTGCTAATTATGATGTCGTCAGCATTCGTGATGGCGCAAGAAACGTATGGCATCAAGATTGCCGGAGAGGATATTACGGGCTACAACCGTTATGACCTCACCGAAATCAGCGGAGTGAGCGGTAAGGTGTATTTCGACCCCAACACCAGAACCCTGACGCTCGACAACGCCACTATTGAGGCAGATGGCAGTAACGCCATCTTAAACCAAGACTGCGACTACCTGGTGATAGAGTTGATCGGCACTAACACCATTAATGTTACCAACTCGGCTGGTATATACCTGCAACAGGAGACGTCAATCTTGGGTACCAGCGGTTCAAAACTCACCATAACGAACGACAAAGGCGCCGTGCTTTTTGAAAACTCTCCTCTCGAGATCAACAACTGTTGGCTGGAGGTGGAAGGCAAATGGGGCATATCCGCAAGCAACAACGAGGCAGCAGAGGTGCTCACCATCCGCAACTCTCACGTTGAAGCCAAGGGCACTTCGGGCTCCATCTGCGACATCTCCGGTCTGAAGCTTGAGGAATCTTACATCTATTCACCGTACAATGCGGCATACGATGCCGATACGAAGTCGGTGGCAGTGAACGGGGTAACCGTGACAAAAAAAGTTGTGATTGAGCCAGGCTATGGCATCAAGATTGCCGGCGAGGATGTGACGTCCCTAAACTGCAAGGACCTCAGCGTCATTGACGGTGTGGATGGAAAGATAAGCTACGATCCCGAGACTAACACCCTTACTATGGAGGATGTTACTATTGACGCAACCGGAAATAATAATGGAATTTGGAATAGAAATGTAAAAGGCTTGAAGATTAATTTAGTTGGCAATAACACTATTACTACGCCAAAGGAAGCATGCTTTACGATAAATAAAACATCCACCATTAGTGGTTCTGGAACTTTAAGATTGAAGAGCAGTGGTAATTGTGGATTATTTATGACCTCTTCGCTCACTGTTGAAGGCATCAAGCTATATGCGGAAGGAAAATATGGTGTTGCAGGAGGTGATGGCACGAGTGGTGAGATACTGACCTTGCGCAACGCATACGTTGAGGCAACTGGCAGCAGTGGCTCAATCTGCGACCTCCAAAACCTCGTGCTTGACGGCAGCTCCATCACCCAGCCCAACGGTGCTGAGTTCGATGCACAGTCTCACTCCGTGTTGCTCAACGGCGAGGTTGTCACCTACAAGGTGGTGATTGAGCCAGACAGCTATGGCATTCAGATTGCCGGCGAGTATGTGACGACCCTAAACTGCAAGGACCTCAGCGTCATTGACGGTGTGGATGGAAAGATAAGCTACGATCCCGAGACTAACACCCTTACTATGGAGGATGTTACTATTAATGCAACCGATTTCAATGGAATTTGGAATAGAGGTGTAAAGGACATGAAGATTAAGTTATTTGGCAATAACATTATTACGTCAAAGAAAGCATGCATTTCGATATCCGAAACATCCACCATTAGTGGTTCTGGTACTCTCAGCCTGAAGAGCAGCGGTGATTGTGGATTATATATGCACACTTCGCTTTCTGTTGAAGACGTCAAGCTATATGCGGAAGGAAAATATGGTGTTGCAGGAGATGATGGCACGAGAGGTGAGATACTGACCTTGCGCAACTCATACGTTGAGGCAACTGGCAGCAGTGGCTCAATCTGCGACCTCCAAAACCTCGTGCTTGACGGCTGCTCCATCACCCAGCCCACTGGTGCTGCCTTTGATGTAAATGTGCACGCCGTTGCTCTCAACGGCGAGGCGGTCACCGACAAGGTCGTGATTGAGTCTGACAACAACAGCATCGGCACCATTACAGTCGACGTGCCCGCCCGCAAGCAAGGCATCTACAACCTTAACGGCGTAAAGCTGACCCAGCAGTGGGACGACCTGCCTGCCGGCATTTACATCGTAGACGGCGTGAAGCGCGTGAAGAACTGATATAGCAAACGAATAACTAAAAAATAACGGAGGGTGTGCATGGAAAAATAGAATGCACACCCTCTAAGCAGTTACACGTCCATATTCCTCATGTGTGTCAAACTAAGAATAACCTCCATAAATTCTTCTACTGGTTGCACCTCGTATATAATACGGGTTATCATCAGCCGATGCGGCGGTTGAGGGCAATGCTACTACGATTGGAGCAGGTGTCACGGGGTAGGCGAGCCAACCCCGTGCTGACATATTAAACCGTACTTCGGCAGTTTATCAATGGCAATCCGGTGATGGAGGCAACCGCCGAAGGACGGTTGTATAATCATAGCCCCAGGTTGGCTAGCCTACCTGGGGTCAGGGTGCGGAAGAATAATCTACCGCCGAAGAGCGGTTGTATAAATCACGGAAAATATTTTAGCGAGAAAAGTTGAGTCAGCGGCATCGTAACCATCCGTGGGAAGCCGTCCGGCCACAAGTAGTGACGAACCTCCGGCACGCATCCGTTTCACTCCGCGTACCGGGTTGCGGAAAAGTTCCGTCGCTCCGCGACGATGTATGTGGCGATGGTTCTTGACGTTTCTACAACCGCACTTCGGCGGTAGTTGCGCGTGCCACCGGTGTCACGGGGTAGGCGAGCCAACCCCGTGCTAACATATTAAACTGCTCTTCGGCAGTTTTTTCTCGGTGAATGTCGCCTTTCAACTACAGAGAATCCCGCGAGTAATCCTGTGGGATTCTTTTTCCATACACAAGTCGGCTTGTTTCGGATGGCTACACTGAAAGCGCGTCCGCGTTGCGGACGTCGGATGCAGGGTTGTTGCCGATGCGGCGGTTGAGGTCTACGGCATAGGCGGCTCGCTGCTTTACAGCGGAAAGTCGCACCGCGTCTCTGTGCCCGTGGACGGCATCTACGTGGTGCGCGTCAACGGCAAGCCGCATAAGGTGGTGGTAAAGTAAGGTTGTGAAATAGTATAGCATCATGCGCTCTCTGGTTTGTGAAAATCGGAGGGCGTTTCTTTTGTTGTAAAAAACCATCATAATCAAAAATTAGAGTAAATTTTTTAGGCATAAATGTTTGGAATTTGGATATATTGCATAACTTTGCGAACAAACCGAAATAAAAAACATAAACCAAGCTAACGGATTTTAGGGAGAGTCGGACAACGGGTGTGGATTCTCCGCTTTGTTCAGAAATTTAACGCCAACGCAAAGGGATGCGTTGTGACATATAGGCAATAAGCTGTGGAAACCAGACAAATGTCAGTCAAACATTGTGGATGGCAAAGCCGCATCGATTGGTGGAGCAGCGGTTGTGAAGATGAGATAGAAACCTATAAAATAAAAGAGTATGAAAAGCAAATCAAAAGTGACAATGTTGGTGGTGGCTGTCGCTGCTGTCGAGTGTAAATGTGCAGGCTTCCAAAACAGGCAAATGCGGAGACAACATCGGACTCTTGACTATATAGTCAAAATATGAAAAATTCTTTCAAAGGAACCAATTTACTAATTAATATTTACAAACCTCTGGGTATGTTTCGGCTGCCCAGGCAAAAAACTAAAAAAATTATGAAACACAACAAACCAACCAGACAAGTAAGCATGCGTATGTTTCTCACGCTTGTGCTAATTATGATGTCGTCAGCATTCGTGATGGCGCAAGAGAATTACGGCTTCAAGGTAGCCGGCGTAGATGTGACGAGCGACAACTATCTTGACCTCTCCAAGATTTCCGGAGTGAGCGGCAAGGTGTATTTCGACCCCAACACCATAACCCTCACCCTCGACAACGCCACTATTGAGGCAAATGACTGTAATGCCATCTTGAACGAAACCT
>OBAI01001072.1_pt1 | contig 22841 bp, 20 predicted proteins | sample 1517461 | NCBI WGS metagenome assembly OBAI01 (sample SAMN04571696, study PRJEB22368) | human gut metagenome | biome: human gut; material: stool | host: Homo sapiens | place: Luxembourg | collected 2012-06-29
TGACGGCCTTTCAGGCCGAGGGTTGTGGTGGCGGCTTCGCCGCAGTTTAAAAAAAAGGACCGCATTTCCTCGGGTGAAGCCCGGTTTGCTTGTTTTTCCTCGGGCGAAAGCCCGGTTGTAAAGATTTTATCATAAGAGGGCGCCTTCTATAAATGTAAGGCGCCCACCACAACCCTCAGCGGCAAAGCCGCTGTCAAACTTAAGAACCCTCGGGGCAATAGCCCCGTCAAACTTTAGAACCTTCAAGCCCCATAGGGGCGCAGTCCTCCTGCCCAAGCGGTGAGCCCGCAGCGGGCAGCCTTTCTTCCCCTGCCTTCATAAATACAGTGAGCCCATTGACGCATACAAAGGAGGAAATATGGATCTGGACAATACCCTGGGTTTCATTCTGGGCCGCGTTTCCCGGAAAGTTCATTACCGGCTGGATGAAATATTCAAAGCCAACGACATAACCATTGAACAGTGGGTGGGTCTTCGCATGATCGATGAAGAAGGCCCTCTCTGTCAGAAAGAGCTGGCCGACCGGATGGAGAAGAACCAGAATACCATCAAAGCCCTGATCGACCGCCTGGAAGCGAAGGGACTGGTGGAAAGGACGGTAAACCTTCAGGACAAGCGGAACCTGATTCTTACCGTCACCACCGGGGGAAAAGACCTGATACGCACCCTGTCTCCCCTGGAAGAAAAGATCAATGAAACCATAGAAGGGGCCCTGACGCCGAGGCAGGTAGAAACCTGCAAGGCACTTCTTCTGAAACTGGAGAAAAAATTATAATCAGGAAAGGAACATCACCATGCCATATTACACAAGCAATGAAGAACATCCCATTGACATTTTGAATATTAAAAAGGACTGGAAGCCAAAGTAAAAGCCCATATGGACAAGGGCGCCTTCGGCTATATCCGGGAAGGTGCAGAAGACGAATGGACCATGAGGGAAAACACCCGCTCCTTTGAAGACAAGCACATCGTCCCCCGGGTACTCCGCGGCATTTCCCACGCAGACCTGTCCACCTCTATTTTCGGCATTCCCCTGAAAACACCGGTCATTGAAGCTCCATCAGCTGCCCATGGCCTGGCCCACATGAAGGGCGAAGTGGACACTGCCATCGGTGCTGCCAAAGCAGGCACCCTCTTTGCCATGAGCACCTACGGCAGCACAAAGCTGGAAGATGCAGCTGCTGCCTGCCCCGGTGCGCCCCAGTTTTTCCAGATTTACATGAGCAAAGACGACGGCTTCAATGAATTCCTCATCCGCAAGGCTGTCAAAGCCGGCGTGAAAGCCATCATCATGACCGTGGACTCCACCCTGGGCGGCTACCGGGAAGAAGACATTGCCACGAAATTCCAGTTCCCCCTGCCCATGCCGAACCTGGCCGCCTACGGCGCCGCCGACGGCAAGGGAAAGAATATTTCTGAAATCTATGCCGCTGCCAAGCAGGATTTCGTTCCCTCCGACGTGAAGAAACTGAAAAATATGTCCGGCCTTCCTGTCATCGTCAAAGGCATCCAGTCCCCGGAAGATGCGGACATTGCCATCAAAGCCGGCGCTGACGGCGTATGGGTTTCCAACCATGGCGGCCGCCAGCTGGACGGCGGCCCCGCTTCCTTTGCCGTCCTCCCTTCCATTGCTGCCGTAGTCAACCATCGGGTCCCCGTTATCTTTGACAGCGGCGTCAGAAGAGGAAATCACGTATTCAAAGCCCTGGCCAGCGGCGCCGACCTGGTAGCCATCGGCCGTCCCGTCATCTACGGCCTCAACCTGGGCGGAGCTGAAGGGGTGAAATCGGTATTCGACCACTTCAACAAGGAACTGTCCATCACCATGCAGCTGGCGGGCACAAAGACCATTGAAGAAGTAAAACAGACAAAATTGATTTGAGCATAGTAAAACCGGGCAGCACTGGAAAAAGTGCTGCCCGGTTTTTTTGTGGAACAAAGGCGCGGCTTCGCCATTGGACACACCTTCGGTGTGAGGGTTCAAAGGGTTCAGAAGGTTCAAAAGGTTCAGAGGGGGTGGTGGCGCCCTTCGGGCGATGAGTATGAAGTCAGCGTTACGGGATTAACCTATCTGAATCATACGTCATGATAAGCATTACGTCGATCAGCCACCTCCGGTGGCTTTTTCCCCCCTTTGGTGCCGCCAGCCGCCAAAGTCGGTATAAAAAAATGGCGCCGAAGGCGCCGTACCTCCCCAGTGGAACGGTACTTTATACCTCCCGAGGGCGGAGCCCTCAACCCGCCTGTAAGGCGTCAGCCGATCACAGGCAGAACCCTTGGCGCCCAGGGCCAGAGGCCCGGCGGCGCCATCAACCCTCGCGGCGAAGCCGCGTCAACCTTCGGGAATACCGGCAAGCACCGCCTAAGTCCCGATCCCGACCGCGCCGAGAGGCGCCTGAACCCTCAAGCCCCACAGGGGGCTTGTCCATATGAAGTTAGCGTTACGGGATTGTCTTTCCGTGTCATAGGGGCATCGGTAAGCGGATGGCAGACAGCTCATAGCGAGAGTCGCCTCATTGCCACCCGCTATGTCACCATTCCTTCCTGAAATTCCAGGCAATCAGGGCGCCGGCCAGAAGGAAAGCCAGGGCGGTGGACCAGAAAACAGAAGAATAGCCCAGAAAGCGGGCCAGGGCGCCTGAGCACACAGGACCGGCCACGTTGCCCATGAGGAACACGCTGGATACCATGCCGAATACAATGGCCCGCTTTTCCGGAGGAACAGAACGGGCGATGATGGTATTCGTGCAGGGCGCAATGAGCCCCATGCCCAGACCGGTAATGCCCCGCCAGGCCCCCAGACCGGTGACGGAGTTCATCATGTACTGCATGATGAAAGTAAATCCCACGAAGAAGGTAGCCCCCACCAGAATCCGGTGAGGCCGGATGGCTTCGGTCAGCCGCCCCACATTGAGGGACATGACGGCACTGCAGCCGCCGGAAATGAAAATGATGAATCCCACCATGGTAGCCACCAGCTCACTGTCCGTTCCCACCATCTGTTTAATATACAGAGGAAGGATGGGCCCGATGCCGGTAATACCGAAATTGCAGAGGAACTGCATAAAGGTCATAAGCCGCACCCGGGGAATTTTCATGAAATATAAAATCTGGCTCATGGTGGAGGTTCTTTCCTTCTCCGCCCCTTTCCGATGGATGGCGGGAAGGAACAGGCGCACTGCCAAGAAGCAGCAGAATGTCAGGAACGCGAAGAAGAAGAATGGCATACGGTAGCCGAAGGTATCCGCAATGGTGCCGCCCAGAAGAGGGCCGAACATGATGCCCATCACCATGGCCGCCTGAAAATAGCCCATGGACCAGGACGTCTTATTCTCCGGCGTTACGGAAACTACGATGGAAAGGCCGATGAGCACAAAACCGCCCACCAGCCCCTGGGCCATGCGGAGAAAAAGAAGGTGCCAGGGAGACGTGGCAAAGCCCTGAAGCAGGGACGAGACAGTCACCGTCAAAAGCACCACCGACATCACCGTCTTCGGACCCCGCCGGTCTGCCTGAATGGACCAGAAAGGAGCAGAAAAGGCAATCATGAAAGGCGTGATTCCCACAATCAGCCCTGCCCAGAAAGCCGCCTCCCCGGGATCGGTGATTCCGATTTCCGATAGAAAAAGAGGAAGGAAGGACATGACGCCTACAATGGAAATACCGGCCCCCACCTGGATCAGGCAGGCCAGATAAACAATGGATTTCCAGTTCTTCATGATTTCCTCCTTTCTATCAATGAAATGGGCGGCTCTGCTGCCCCGGGTTCAGAGGGTTCAGAGAGTGGCGGATTGCCCTTCGGGTGTGAAGGTTCTTAGGATTGACCGGCCCTATGGGCCGGAAGGTTCTTAAGTTTGACGGGGCCTTTGGCCCCGAGGGTTGCGGATTGCCCTTCGGGCAATGCTTATAAAGTCAGCGTTACGGGATTGGCTTTCAGTGTCATAGGAGCACCAGCAAGCGGATGGCGGACAGCCGTCTCCACCAGCCCCTATCCCTCACAAACTATGGGGGCCTTTCCACACTATGCCGGTCATCAGATAGCGGAGAGCTTCTTCCAGTCTTTCGGCGCCGTAGACGAAGTGATTGCCCCGGTTCATCTGGAAAACCGTTTCCACGCCCTTTTCTTTCAGAATGCCCTCCATTTCCAGAGTGGCCGATTCGACCCTGGCCATGCGGGGATTTCCTGTTTTCTTTTCCCTGTCCCCCAGGGAGAGATACACCCGCTTCACCGCCGTATGCAGTCCCTTTTCTTTCATGAAATCTGTGAATCCATCAAACCAGAGGGAACCGGAAATGGAAGCAATGGCGGAGAATGCAGAGGACCGGGTCCCCATGTAAAGGGCGAAGAGGCCGGAAAGAGAAATGCCTGCCATCATGCGATGGTCCGGCAGGGAGCCCGCCATTTCTTCGATGGCCGGGAAAACCTTATTTTCCAGTTTTTCCATAAAGTCATCAGCGCCGCCGGAAAAGTCTTCTTCTCCTTTGAATACCTTCTCCGCCTTCCAGGGAGAAAGATCCCGGTTCCAGTCCATGCCGGAGATGGACACCAGAGTGAGGGACAGTTCTTCCGCCACCGAAGCCACTTTGTCTGTCACCGGCTCCGGTTCCAGAATGTATGCCAGGGCTTTGGCTCCTTGTGTTCTGTAAATGGTGCCGCCCAGGCCGTCTTCCTTCCAGTGAATGGTATCCATGGTCATTTCCCCTTGAATACCGGTTTTCTCTTTTCCAGAAAAGCGGTGATGCCTTCCTTGAAATCTTCACTGCCGGAGCACTGAGCCAGGTACACCGCTTCCGCCTTCATATAGTCTTCAAAGCCCTTGTACATGCTTTCAAACATAAGCCGTTTCATATTGCCATAGGCCAGAAGAGGACCCTCTGTCAGTTTTTCCGCGAAACCCATCACCCTGGGCATCAGTTCTTCCCGGGATGTGACCTGCTTCACCAGCCCCATTTCCTGCGCTTCTTCCGCCTTCACCGGGCGGCCGGTGACAAACATATCGAAGGCTCTGTGGCTTCCCACCATACGGGGCAGGAAATAAACGCCGCCGGTATCGGGACAGAGGCCGATGCCTACGAAGGCCTGCAGAAATTTCGCATCGTCGGCGGCGAAAATGAAATCACAGGCAAAGGCCAGGTTGGCAGCCCCGCCGGCTGCGGCGCCTGCCACAGCGCAGATAATGATTTTCCTCATTTTCTTCATATACAGCACGATTTCCGACAGCTTCCCTGCCAGAGGCGCCATGGACTTCTTTGAGAAATCCGGTTCATCGCAGTGGGCCTTCATATACCGGATATCGCCGCCGGCGGAAAAGGCCCGGCCGGCACCGGCAAGCACCAGCACCTTCACCTCCGGATTTCCTTCCGCTTCCTCCAGAGCCTCTGCCAGCTCTCCTGCCATCACCATGTCCAGCGCATTCAGAGTAGGCCCGTAATCCAATGTAATAGTTTCGATGCCTTTTGAAAGGGATGTATGAATTCTTTCGTAAGCCATGACTGCCTCCTTCAGGGAACAACGGGAACATCTTTATATATTATATCATTAGAAGGACCTTTTACAGAAATATCTTTTCCGCCAGAAAGGCCCCCAGGGCCACCAGCAGCAGGCCGCAGGCCAGCTGGGCGAACATGTACCCCAGCCCCTCCAGCCATCGCCCGGAAGCCCAAAGCTGCAGGGTTTCATTCATAAAGGAGGAAAAAGTGGTGAGGCCTCCCAGAAATCCGGTGATAAGAAAAGCCGCAGCCCCCGGCAGAGGATACACCCGGGAAAGAAGGACCCCCAGTATGCCTATCAGGAAGGACCCGGCACCGTTCACTGCCAGGGTGCCGTAGGGGAAAGACGTCCCCATCCAGCCTGCCATAACAAGGGTAGTCATATACCGGCACAAGGCGCCCAGAGCCCCACCGGCAGCCACCAGCAAAGGATATACATAGTTCATCATCATGCCTCCATAAAAAAATCTCCTGCCCCCTTGGGAGATTCTCAAAAGAATCGGATTCCAGGGGACAGGAGTCATCAGCTCAAAGAGCATTCGGCCTACGCCCGGCGAACTCCATCGCCGTTTGCGGGTTTTATTGTATCACAGGGAAAGGGGATTTGAAAAGGATGCTATAAAGATGGTGCGAAAAGCAAGACGTACAACGTCACGATCAAGAGCGGGCTTCACAAAAAACAGACAGAGTTCCAAGAAACAGAATCCTTCAAAGAACTTACGCGGACACGATACAAGATCGAAGCGAAAAACAGCGATCTCAAGCACAGGCACGGGTACGACGTCGCGTCGTCCTCGGGCCTCGTTGGCATGCAGTTACAAGGCGCGACGACGATATTCGTTACAAATCTGAAAGAATCATCGCACTGAGGGCTGAAAGGCCTCCTATTTCGCCCCTTTTCGCACATCAAAAACAAAAAGCGCATCAGAAGATGAGAATATTCATCAACTGATGCGCTTTTTTTCTGCCTGTGGATAACTCCTCCTCAGAGAATCACCGCTTTTTCAGCGGCCTCGGTCGAATTCGAGCGTTTCTGCGAGGCGTGGAGCAAATACCCTGGTGCCGTGCGCTTATTAACAACCTGTACCGTCGATATTACAGGCAACAGGCGTATTGTATCCATCACTGAGGATCCCGCTCTTTTCCTTAATGATATTCATATTTTCCTCTAAATCATTGAGGGGAATTGCACTTCCTTTTAAGTCATAATGCTTCCCGTTTATTTCAAGAAACAGCGTCGGGAAGGATGTGACTCCTATTTTTCTTGCCTCATAAAAGTCCGGATGGTACTTGCCCTCTTCAGAAATACGGATGAACTCCTCTGCAATCTTATCTGCAGGAAGGTCATAGGATTTGGCGATTGATTTAATCGTCTCCACGTCAGAAAGTGATTTGCCATCCAAATAGAATGCTTCATGCATCTTTGACGCAAGATTAACATGTTCTCCTTTGGGTAAGAAGCTCCTGAGAACTCCAAATCCTATGGCGGCATCATTCGAGTCAGGAACCATACTTCCCGTCTCTAACAGGTTCAAATATGGCTTGCCGAATTCTACTCCAAACATATCCGCAATTCTTTTATTCGTATCACTCATATACGGAAATGCCGAAAGCGAATGTCCGTCCATAAATAATCCACCTGATAGCACCGTTACTTCCAATTCCGGATGTGCTTCAATAAACGGTTTAAGAATTGTCTCAAACCCATAGCACCATCCACAATAGCTGTCAAAAATATAATACGCCTTCATCTAAATACCGCTTTTCTGATTTTTGTCCTGGTCACAGGCTTCTCATGCTGTCTCTTCGCATCCGCAATCGCTCTTCTCCCTGTTCGTCTGCACCCTGTTTGAGCATCGCCAGTATCTTCTCTTTGTCATCCGGAAGATGTCCATATACCGGCATCATATTGGAGACATTCGTTGCATCCAGCAGCGTGTGGATTTCAAGCGTCTTCACAAAGGTATATAGTTCCTGTATCTTTTCTGTCTCTGTAGCTTCTACAAACTCACCCCTTCTCACTTCTTCCATAAGCGGAGTATCAGGGAAGATCGAGAGCCCGGAAGCCAGTACCCTGACAGGCGACAGATGATTTAACACTTCTGCTGTTTTGATGGCATGCCCCATACCATAATCATGGCCTCCCAGTCCGTATAAGAAGATGACGGAATAATGCATTCCTGCTTCATCCAGCTTGGAGAGCTGCTCTACGATATCACTTCCATGATAACCCTTATTCATCTTATCGAGAACAGCATTATCACCCGACTCGATTCCGAATACGATCATGTCATATCCCATTTCTTTCAGTGACTTAAGCTGCTCCACAGACTTGTTCTTTACGCTGTCAACCCGGCCATATCCACCAACGGAAACGCCCCAGGGCAGGTATTCTTTGATCAAGTCCATGATTCTTTTAAGTCTGCTGTAGCTCAGCAGGAACGGGTCCGCTCCCTGCAGAAAAATCCGCTTTACCTTCCATCCGGAATCTCTTATTTCCTGAAGATCCTCCCGTATCTCCCTCTCAGGAGATACAGAAAACGGTGCTTCTTTGTAAAAGGTACAGAAGCGGCACTTGTTATGCGAGCAACCTGACGTTACTTGTAAAAAACAGGAACCTGCCTCATAGGGCGGTCTGACAATTCCACATGAAAAATGCATAGAAATTCCTCCTTGTTTCTATATATCTTTATATCTCGTTTTGTCGATATATAAGACCTTAAATTAAACGGGATTCTCATCCCGCCTAATTTATGCACAACTTAAATTTCGTGTCCGAAGTAGTCTGACAGTGCAGCCAACATCTCTTCATTCCGTCTGTAATATGTCCACTTCCCATGCCTTTCGGAAAGAAGCAGACCCGCCTTTTGCAGCATATCAAGATAATGAGATACGGTCGACTGTGATATACCGGCCTTGTCGCGGATGCTTCCAACACACACTCCGCCCTTCAGATCCACCGCATCGTCAAAATGTCCTCCCTGCGGTGGAAAGTTTTTCTCCGGTTCCTTCAACCACTCAATAATGCTGAGCCGTGTTTCATTTGACAGCGCTTTAAAAATTTCAATCTTATCCATGCATCTATTATATCCATTATTCGCGATATGTCAATAGTTTTGAGAAAACTAGTAAGCCCCCAGGACCACCAGCAGCAGGCCGCAGGCCCGCTGGGCAAACAGGTACCTCAGTTGAAGGAGCGCCAGCGACGCGCAAAATGTAGTGAGTCGTTTCCCCTTTAGGAGGCGATGAGTCTTATCATTCCGCTTCGCGGAATAGTGGAAAACCTTTACACCCGCGCCCGCGGCAGCCCCTTCCCTTTCGGGAATACCACCGGTCTCATGTCTGCCGTCTGTCTATCTGATATTTTCCGGCGGTCAGCGGATAGTTGACAGCAAAAGCCGTCTCCACCGGCCTACTATTTCACCATGTCCCAGAACCGATCCTTTTCTTTCCGAAGGGCGGAAAAGAGGCGGGCCCGGAGGCGATAGTAGGAAGCGCGGCTTATGTTCATTGTCTTTCTCACATCTGCCGCCTTCTCTCCCCGAAGAAGGGCCGAAAGAAGGTCTCTTTCCTTCTTTGAAAGGGGAAGGTCTGCTGCGATTTCCTTCAGCACTTCCAGGTGATCCCTGCCGCCCGTCGATTCGTCGGCTATGTTCTCTATGCCCGTCAGGGACTGGAGCTCCACCGACCGCCGGCGCATCATTCTTTCCACCAGATGCACTTTTTCCCAATAGAGCCGCTGCCGGATGTAGTAGGGAAAATAGGTGCCCCTTTCCGGCGTAAAGGCCCTGACGCCTTCCAGGAAAGACACCGCCAGATCCTGCCGGATATCCTCCCAGTCCATCCGGGTCTCTCCGGCGCACAATTTTCTGAACAGGGGCTCGTAGCGGTCCATGAGATCCCCCATGGCCTTCCGGTCTCCACCTTTGGCCTTCTCAATCAGTTTTCTTTCTTCTTCATAGAACTTTTCCTTTGTCATATACTGTCCGTTTCCGGCATGCCTTTTTGTATTCCGCGGTTGTACTCAGCATATTCGGAAACAGTATAGAACGCAAGTTCTATGAAACATCATGGAAAGGGGCTTTCCCCTGTTCCATCTTCTATAAGAAAAAGAAAGGCCCCTGCGTTTCATGGCAGGGGCCTTCAGGCTCTTGGGTAAAAAGAGGAAACTGATTTTAATGGGACACGCCTGCGGCGTGAGGGTTCATAGGGTTCAAAAGGTTCAGAGGGTTCAGAGGGAAAGGTTCTTAAGATTGACCGGCCTGCGGCCGGAGGGTTCTTAAGTTTGACGGGGCCTTTGGCCCCGAGGGTTGTGGATTGCCCGTAGGGCAATGCTTATGAAGTCAGCGTTACGGGATTGGCTTTCTATGTCATATGGTATGATAGGCATTCTGCTGATTGGCTCGCTGCGCTCGCCTCCCCCTATCCGGCTTCGCCGGACTTCCCCCTATGCAGGGGGCAGAATAAAACACCGCGAAACATTCTCTTCATAAGCACTAAGCACCCATAGTGCCCCCGCTTGCGGGGGTGGCAAAGGAACTGGATTCATAGGGGAGCCCCGCGACCCGCGAATCCAGTGACATGCTTCCCACCGGGCAAGGTGGTGGCGCCAGCCACCAAAGGGGGAATGCATTTCCTCGAGCGGAGCGAGGTTGGCTTGTTTTCCTCGGGCGAAGCCCGGTTGTGAAGGTTTTTTATAAAAGGGCGCCTTCTATCAATTAAAAGGCGCCCACTTCCACCCTTTGAACCCTCTGAACCTTTTGAACCCGGGCGCCGAAAGGCGTCTGAACCCTCTTTCAAGAACAGCGCCCGGCATCTCACCGCCAGCGGTCAGCGCCTTTGTATCACTTCCCGAATTTCTTTTTGAAGGCTTCTTTTTCCGCTTCTTCTCTGGTTTTTCCTTCTTTCATGAAGCGGCGGATTTCTTTTTCCATGGCTTCATAGTCTCTGGGGATGATGCGGCTGATTCTGGGGAGGAAGCGGTTCCACTGGGCCAGGATTTCCTCTGCCCTTTCGCTTCTGGTGGAAATGTAGTGCTCTTCGATGAGTTTCCTCACTTCTTCTGCTTCCTCTTCATGATCCAGGGGGCCGGCGTGCACCATTTCGTGGTTCAGTTTCCTTTCGTCCAGGTCCACCACGTAGGCCACACCGCCGGACATGCCGGCTGCCAGGTTGAGGCCTGTGCTTCCCAGAATGACCACCCGGCCGCCGGTCATGTATTCCAGGCCGTGGTTGCCCACGCCTTCCACTACCACCGTGGCGCCGCTGTTTCTCACACAGAACCGTTCGCCGGCCCGGCCGGAGACGAAGGCTTTGCCGCCGGTGGCGCCGAAGAAGGCTACGTTTCCGATGATCACATTGTCTTCTGCTTTGAAGGCAGCTTCCCGGGGCGGATAGATGATGATTTTGCCGCCGGAAAGGCCTTTCCCTGTGTAGTCGTTGGCATCCCCTTCCAGGGTGAGGGTGAGGCCCCGGGGAATGAAGGCGCCGAAGCTCTGTCCGGCAGAGCCGGCAAAGGAGAGATGGATGGTGTCTTCCGGCAGTCCTTCTTCGCCGTACCGTCTTGAAATTTCACTGCCCACCAGGGTACCGGTGACGCGGTTCGTATTTTTGATGAAAAGTTTGGCCCGTACCGGCTTGCCTTCTTCCAGGGCCGGCCGGCACATGCGTACCAGTTTGGCCATGTCCAGGGTCTTTTCCATCTGGTGGTCCTGGGGGTTTGTGAAATGGTGGCCCACGGAAATATCGGTATAGGGCCTGAAGAGGAGGGCGTCCAGGTGGAGGGTGTCGGCCTTGGCATTGCCGGTGAGGCCTTTCTGCTTCAGCCGGTCGTTTCTTCCCACCATGTCTTCCAGGGTATGGAAGCCCAGGCGGGCCATGATTTCCCGCAGGTCTTCGGCCACGAAGCGCATGAAGTTTTCCACATATTCCGGTTTTCCAGCAAACCGTTTCCGCAGTTTTTCATTCTGGGTGCAGATGCCTACGGGGCAGGTATTCTTGTTGCAGACCCGGTACATCTGGCAGCCCAGGGCGATGAGGGGGCCGGTGCAGAAGCTGAAGCGCTCTGCCCCCAGAAGGGCCGCCATGGCCACGTCCCGGCCAGTGAGAAGCTTGCCGTCCGTTTCCAGCTTTACCCGGTCCCGGAGCTGGTTCAGCAGAAGCACCTGCTGCACTTCGGCCAGTCCGATTTCCCAGGGAAGGCCGGCATGGCGCATGCTGGTTCTGGGGGAGGCGCCGGTGCCGCCGTCATAGCCGCTGATGGTAATGCCGTCGGCCTTGGCCTTCACCACGCCGGCAGCAATGGTGCCTACGCCGCTGCCGGCAGTGAGTTTCACATTGATTTCCGCCTTCGGATTGGCATTTTTCAAATCGAAGATGAGTTCGGCCAGATCTTCGATGGAGTACACATCATGATGGGGCGGCGGGGAAATCAGGGATACGCCGGGGGTGGAGCGGCGGGTGCGGGCAATGGCAGGGTCCACTTTGCTGCCGGGAAGGTGGCCCCCTTCGCCGGGCTTGGCCCCCTGGGCGCACTTGATCTGGATTTCCGAGCCATGCACCAGGTAATTACCGGTGACGCCGAAGCGGGCGGTGGAGACCTGCTTGATTTCATCGTTCAGGCTGCTGCCGTCGGGCAGGGGCGCAAAGCGTTCGGGATCCTCGCCGCCTTCGCCGGTGTTGCTGCGGCTGTGAAGATGGTTCATGGCTTTGGCAATGCATTCATGGGCTTCCTTACTGAGGGCGCCGTAGCTCATAGCGCCGGTACGGAAATGGGAAATCAGGGAGTCCGCGCTTTCTACTTCTTCGATGGGAATGCTGCAACCGGCAGGATAGGTAAAATCCAGGAGGTCTCTGAGCCGGATCAGGGGCTCGTTCACTTTTTTGGCATAGAGTTTGTAGATTTCATAGCTTCCGGTGCGGCAGGCCTGCTGCAGGAGGCGGATGGTTTCGGCCGAAAGGATATGGGGTTCGTCGCCGTTTCTGCGGTATTTGAACACATCGCCGGCCGGAAGGCCTCTCTTCCTTTCATAGGCCTCTTCATGGCGTTTCCGGTTTTCTTCTTCTATGTCCATAAAGCCCAGGCCACCTACGGGGGATGTGGTTTCTCCAAAGCAGGTGTCTGCCACTTCCTTCCCAATGCCCAGGGCTTCAAAAATCTGGGCGCCGTGGTAGCTCTTCACTGTGGAAATCCCCATTTTCGACATCACTGCCAGGATGCCTTTCACTGAAGCGTCCATGTAGTTCCTGAGGGCTTCCTCCACTGTCACCGGTCCCAGTTTCCCCTTTTCCGCCAGGTCCGCTGCCGTGTCCAGGGCCAGGTAGGGATTGATGGCGGTGGCGCCATAGCCGATGAGGGTGCAGAAATGGTGCACTTCCCTGGGTTCTCCGGACTCCAGGATAATGCCCACATCGGGCCGCACTTTTTCACGGATCAGGAAATTGTGGAGTCCCGCCGATGCCAGAAGGGCAGGGAGGGCCAGATGGTCTTTGTTCACGCCCCGGTCCGACAGGATGAGGATATTGTGGCCCGACTTCACCGCTTCCAGGGCTTTATCAAAGAGAGCATGCAGGGCTTTCTCCATTTCCCCTTTTCCGTCGGTGTAGAGAAGGGACAGCACCACCGGACGAAGACGGTCGTCCTGCAGTTCTTTCACCGCTTCCATTTCCTCATTGGTCAGAAGGGGCCGGTCCATGGCCAGGGCGGCGGTACCCTTTTCGTCGGGGTCCATAATGTTGGCCATATTGCCCACATAGACGGTGGAAGAAGTGACGATGGACTCCCGGATGGCGTCGATGGGCGGATTGGTGACCTGGGCAAAGTTCTGCTGGAAATAATCGTAGAGCAGCCGGGGCTTTTCCGACAGCACCGCCAGCGGCGAATCCATGCCCATGGCTCCCACCGGGTCCTTGCCGGTCTGGGCCATGGGGATAATCATATCCCGCATATCTTCCTGGGTATAGCCGAAGGCCCGCTGCTCTTCCTCCAGATGCGCCGGCGCTTTCCTTTCTTTCTTCGGCAGGTCTTTCAGGTCCAGGATATGCTCCCTGCACCAGGTGCCGTAAGGATGGGCTCTGGCCATGGTATGCTTGATTTCCTCATCACTTACAATGCGCTGCTGAGAGGTGTCGATGAGAAAAATCTTTCCCGGCTCCAGACGGCCCTTGTAGAGCACTTCTTTCTGGTCCACCGGTACGGCGCCTACCTCGGAGGACAGAATGACCCGGTCATCTTTCATCACATAGTACCGGGCCGGGCGCAGGCCGTTCCGGTCCAGCATGCCGCCGATGGACACGCCGTCACAGAAGCAGATGGCCGCCGGTCCGTCCCAGGGTTCCATCATGAAATTGTGGTACCGGTAGAAATCCTTCTTTTCCCGGCTCATGGAGGAATCCTTCTCCCAGGGTTCCGGAATCATAACCATCATGGCATGGGCCAGGGAATGGCCTGCCATATGGAGATACTCCAGGCAGTTATCAAACATGGCGGAATCACTGCCTGTATCGTCCACCACCGGGAAAGCCCGGGTGAGCTCCGGATAATCCGAGGGCCGGGACTTGCTCTCCCGGGCATTGAGCCAGTTGATATTGCCGCGGATGGTATTGATTTCCCCGTTATGCACAATGTAGCGGTTCGGATGGGCCCTGGCCCAGCTGGGGAAGGTATTGGTGCTGAAGCGGGAATGAACCATGGCCATGGCAGTCTTGAAATCCAGATCCGACAGGTCCAGATAGAAATGGCGCATCTGGTCGCTGGTAAGCATGCCTTTGTACACAATGGTTTTGGAAGACAGGCTGGCAATATAGAAATCCGTACCCATGCCCTCGGAGAGGGGGATGATTTTCTTCTCCGCCCGCCGCCGGATAATGTACAGCTTCCGCTCGAAATCCATGGACTCTGTCAAGTCCGGATTTCTTCCGATAAACACCTGCAGGAAATGGGGCCGTATGCGCTTGGCCTCCTCGCCGATGAGACTTTCATCGATGGGCACCTCCCGCCAGCCCAGCACCGTCTGTCCCTCGTCCTTCACGATATCCTCAAAAATCCGCTTCTGCTCCTCCCGGAAATCATGATAGCGGTGAGCAAAAATCATGCCCACCCCGTACTGCCCCTCCGGAGGCAGGCGGAATCCCAGCACCTCGCACTCCCGCTGGAAAAACTCATGGGGAATCTGGGTCAGTATACCGGCGCCGTCACCGCTCTTCTGGTCCGCTCCTTCACCGCCCCGGTGCTTCAGGTTCTCCAGAATCTTCAAGGCATCATCCACAATGCCATAGGAACGCTTTCCCTTGATATTTGCCACAAAACCGATACCGCAGGCATCATGCTCATTCCTCGGATCATACAGCCCCTGGGGCTTTGGTAAATCTCTCCATACATCTCCCATACTCCGTGCCTCCCGTAGAAACAAAAAACCGGACAGGCAGCTGAAAAGCTGCTTCGTCCGGCATCGGAAAACTTAAGTTGTATTTTGTATTATAGCACTATGATAAAGTGAGGTAAATAGGAATTTTGTGCGGCTTCGCCGCAGGTTTTAAAAAAGGGGCGCGGCTTTCGCCGCGGGTTGTGTAGAAGGGTTGTGAAGGAAAAGGTTCTTAGGATTGACCGGCCTGACGGCCGGAGGGTTCTTAAGTTTGACGGCCTTTCAGGCCGAGGGTTGTGGTATCGCCCTTACGGGCGATGAGTATTATAATGCCGCCTTTCGGCGGTCACGTCCACATCGAGTATCATAATCATTCTTCCCCTCGTCTACCCCTTCACCGCTCAACGCATAGCGAAGAATAAAGTCCCCCCGCCGGGGGGAAGGTGGTGGCGCCAGCCACCAAAAGGGGTGCATTTCCGACGCCCGCAGGGCGGTTGTATGGTTTTTCTACGGGCGATAGCCCGGTTGTCCGGTTTTCGCCGCCAAAGGCGGCATAAAAAATGGCGCCCGAAAGGGCGCCCACCTCGCCAGCGCAGCGATACTATATAACTCCCGAGGGCGGGAGCACTCAACCCGCCTGTAAGGCGAAGCCGATCACAGGCAGAACCCTGGCAGCCCAGGGCCGAAAGGCCCGGCGGCTGGCTCAACCCTCACGCCCGTAAGGGCGTGTCAACCTTCGGGAATACTGGAAAGCACCGCCCAGGTCCCGGTCCCGATCTCGACCGCGCCGAAAGGCGCCTGAACCCTCACGCCCCAAAGGGCGTGTTCCCATCCCTATCTTCCACTCCCCCTATCCCCTTCCATAGGATATAATAAAGGAAATCTATTCCCTAAGGAGCACGAAATGATACAGGAAACAGCCTATGCCAAAATCAACCTCACCCTGTCTGTAGGTCAAAAAAGGACGGACGGATACCATGACATTGATTCCGTCATGCACTCTATCTCCCTCTCTGACACCATTACCCTGGAAAAGGCAGACACCACCACCTTGACCGTGGTCAAAGGCAGCGCCCCGGAGGGCCGGGACAATCTTATGATGAAGGCAGCGGAGCTTTTTCTCCAAAAAAAGCAGCTGCCCGGCGTTTCCATGACCCTTGCCAAGGAAATCCCCTCCCAGGCGGGTATGGGCGGCGGCTCCTCCGATGCGGCCGCTGTGCTCCGCGGCCTCGCTGCCCTGTATGAAACCGGCGACTCCCCTTCCGACCTGGCCGCCATGGGTGCTTCCCTGGGCGCCGACATTCCCTTCTGCGTCGCCGGCGGCGCCGCCCGCTGCGAAGGCATCGGCGATAAGCTCACCGCCCTGCCTCCCTGGGAAGGGCTTCCTCTTCTCATCATCCGTCCCCAGACCTCTGAATCCACCGCCAGAGCCTACGCCGCCATCGACGCCCTTCCAAAGCGCCTGAAAGACAATACCGGCAGCTGCATCAAAGCCCTTCAAACAAGAAACCTTACCCTTCTCCTTTCCTCCCTGGCCAATGATTTTGAACCGGCCCTTTTCCCACTGGACCCCATCCTTCAGGAAACGGCCTGCGCCCTTCACGCCCTTTCCCGCCCCGTCCTGATGACAGGCTCCGGCTCCGCCTTCTTCATGATATTGGAAAATGAAGGTGAAGGAGCATCCCTCCGCCGGGAGCTCAAAAATGCCCATCCCCTCTGGTTTGTAGAAGAAGCGGAAACTACGGGCCCCGCCCTCGCCGAAAACGACTGAACCCATTCCTGCCACCGGGCGCAGCAGGAATGTTACCCGCAGTAAGTGGAAATCGGAAGGCCTTTGCTGCCTTCGGAGTCATCGGCAAGAGGACGCGAAACCTCCCATGGCTTTTTTCACATTTTAAATTCTTTCATGCAAAAGGCCGCGGATTTCTCCGCGGCCTTTGCCGTTTATACCTCAGCCTTCTACGAGGTCACCGGTATCGATTCTCCGAATCCCTGCCAGAGGCATGGAGGAGAGACCTGCCAGGGCGGTCCCTGCATCCAGGAGCTCCTGGTCCGTAGCGCCCAGTTTGATCTGTCCCAGAGACATGGTCTTCACGGCGGTTTTGCCGTGGCCGTCAATACCATTCTCGAAACGAATCTGAACCTTTACGTCGTATGCTTCCTTTTTCACTGCCATAGTATGACTTCCTTTCTACCTTTACAACAACTTACGCCAGAACTTACGCCAGCTCTTCTTCGGAGGTGGTGATTACAGTGGCTTTTTCCAGGCCCGTCACATCTGCCCCTGCGCTGGTGATGAGGACGGGAATCATTTTCGCTGCTGCCGCTTTGACTTCGTCCAGAGTCACATTATCCCTGGGATTGGCCAGGGTAATGGTCATGGTGGATTTACTGTTGGTTTTGAATACGAGTGCCAGATTTTTCATGGGTATCCTTCCTTTCTAAATGAAATCTCCAGGAGAACCGCAGAAAGCCTGCCGCCCGGGCCGGCTCCGCTCTCTTCGTTTCTCTGTGTACATAGTCCGGTCGAGGAATGCCCAGTCTCAAGGAGGGGAAATAAAAATTTCCTCTTTCCGACGCTTTTCCATCCCCCTGATGGAGGGCCCTGTGCAGACTTCCTGTTTCCATCGGCCCCCGGAGCGCTTTTCCAGCTGCCCTGAAGGGGTTTCTGTCATGTTCCCTCGCGCTCACTGCAGGGCCCGTCAGGAATCTGCCGGCGGCCCCTTCCTTGCAGCCCCTATCTCCATTTGTTATGATATGCTCGTAAAACAGGCTGAAAGGATGATTTCATGACCACTGACAGAAAAAAGGGGCTCCTCTTTGCCTCTGCCGGCTCCGTCTTCTGGGGAAGCAGCGGCATTGCAGGCCAGTTCCTTCTGATTAATGAACATATAGCCCCTGCATGGCTTACCTTTTTCCGGCTCCTGACGGCCGGATTTCTTTTACTTCTTCTGACCCATTTCTTCAAAGGAAATATATCCGCCCTGTGGAAAGACCGGAAGGATCGCCGGGACCTCCTCATTTTCAGTGCCTTCGGCATGCTGGGCACCCAGTACGGCTACTTTGCCTCTATCCAATACAGCAATGCTCCTACCGCTACCATTCTGGAATACCTCATGCCTATCCTCATCATTTTCTGGTACTGCCTGTCAGAAAAGAGGCGGCCTCGGATGAGGGAGCTCTTCTGCGCCTTCTTCGCTATAGCCGGCACGGCCCTCATTGCCACGGGCGGTGACTTCAAAAGTCTCGCCATTTCTGAAAAAGCCCTCTTCTGGGGCCTTCTCTCAGCCCTGGCCTGTGCCATCTATACAGTGGAACCGGTGCGCATCATTAAGAAATACGGAGCGCCCCTGGTGGTAGGCTGGGGCATGTTCACCGCCTCCTTCTTTCTCCTGCCGGTGACAGCCCTCACGCCTTTCACCGGCACCGTGGATACATCCGTGCTCCTTGCCTTTGCTTATGTGGTCATTTTCGGCACGGTCTGCTCCTTTGTTCTCTACCTCAGCAGCGTAGCCTATATCCTTCCCACGGAAGCCAGCATTATTTCTGCCATCGAGCCGCTGTCCTCCATTCTTTTTTCCTTTCTCATCTTCCGCCTCACCTTCGGTTTCTGGGAACTCCTCGGCATGGCCCTCATCATCCTGGCCGTGGCAGCGGTGGCAAGGAAATAAGGGACCCATTCGCTGGAAAACCCCTGCCTGCCGTCATCCATGCGCTTTGCAGATTTGCGGGGAAACCGTATTTCCACAGGCAGTAAGGCTCAGACGCCTTTGGCGCCCGGATGCAAGCCGCCATGGGGCTCCGCCCCTGGATGGCCCCATAGCTCCACCCCTTTCTGCTTCACATATTGACGCAGGTCAATCTATGTGCTATGCTCTTCAATATATTGATGTCGGTAAATACGAGGAGGTCCCTAAACCTATGCCAAAAGAACAAATCATCATGCTGAAGGCCATCACCGATGAAAGCCGCCTTCGCATTATCAAACTGCTTGAGCAGGGCGAACAATGCGCCTGCGTGCTTCTGGAAAATCTCCATTTTTCCCAGCCCACCCTGTCCCACCACATGAAAGTACTCTGTGAGGCCGGTCTGGTTAACAGCCGAAAAGAAGGCCGATGGGTGTATTACTCCCTGAACCAGGCCAATGGCCGGGAGCTCGCCCGGTTCATCGAGGATTTGTTTCAGGTAACAAACACAGGAGATGACCATCATGCCTGCTGCTGATACAGGAAGAAATATGAGTTTCTTCCAGCGCTATCTCACCCTGTGGGTGCTGCTATGCATGGCACTGGGCGTGGCCCTGGGCCACTTCCTTCCCGCCCTGCCCCGCTTTCTGGGGCGCCTGCAGATAGATGGCATTTCTCTTCCCATGGCAGTGCTCATCTGGATCATGATTTACCCCATGATGATTAAGGTCGATTTCCAGAGTATCAAACAGGCCGGAAAAAATGGGAAAGGCCTTCTGGTGACCTGGGTGACGAACTGGCTCATTAAGCCCTTCACCATGTACGGCATTGCCGCCTTTTTCCTCTTCCACCTGTTTGGCGCCTTCATGGATCCGGAGCTGGCCAGACAGTACCTGGCCGGTGCCGTCCTTCTGGGCGCCGCGCCCTGCACGGCCATGGTCTTTGTGTGGAGCACTCTCACCCATGGAAATCCGGCGTACACAGTGGTACAGGTGGCCACCAACGACCTGATCATCCTGGTGGCCTTCGTGCCGATTGTGAAATTCCTTCTGGGCGTTTCCCAGGTTTCCGTTCCCTATGACATTCTCTTTGTCAGTGTCTTCCTTTTTGTAGTCATTCCTCTAGCCGGCGGCGTACTGACCCGCCGTCTGGTGGTGAAGAACCGGGGCGAAGCCTATCTGGATAAGGTTTTCATCCACAAGTTCGACCATGTAACCACGGCAGGCCTTCTTCTCACCCTGGTCATCATCTTCAGCTCCCAGGCAGACATGATCCTTTCCAATCCCCTGCACATCCTTCTCATCGCAGTACCCTTAACCATTCAGACCTTCCTTATCTTCTTCCTGGCCTATGGAGCTGCCCATATGCTGAAGCTTCCTTTTTCCATCGCCGCCCCTGCCGGCATGATCGGCGCTTCCAATTTCTTTGAACTTTCCGTGGCAGTGGCTGTAGCCCTCTTCGGTGCCTCCAGCCCTGCCGCCCTGGCCACCACCGTAGGCGTCCTCACGGAAGTGCCGGTCATGCTCACCCTGGTCGAAATCGCCAACCATACGAAAGGATGGTTTTCCCATGAATCATAAACCGGTGATTGCCTTCCTCTGCATCCACAACGCCTGCCGCAAGGGGGCCTCCTCCCTTTGAAGTGAGATTTCTCCGCGCCCCAGCACTTTCGTCTATATGGCAGGGAAACGGAGAGAGTACCTGTGTCAATTCGTTTCTTGTAATAAGTATAGGAAACAGCTGATAAAAACAATAAAATGTATTTCATAGTGACAGCTGCAGCAAAAAAGAACCTTTGAGATTTCTCAAAGGTGCTGATTTTATCATGGTGCGCTTGGGGAGATTCGAACTCCCGACACACGGTTTAGGAAATCTAGAGTCTTGGGTTTATAGTCCTTCTTTATTGCTTATTTTCTCTGTATTTATCGTAATTTCATAAATTATTTGTTTCCCTTTGTTGCCCTATGTTTACCTTAATTTTCCTTTGTTAAGGTGCAAAATAAGGTGCAGAAATATTCTTGTTTTATTCGATAATATCAGATGTTTCCTCTTTGTTCAACTCATCGTATTGGCTTTCAAGGGCGCTCACTGCTTTCTGTGCGCCTTCTTCTTGTGCATGGGTGTAAACATTCAAGGTAGTGCTAATATTGGAATGGCCTAAATTTTCCGATACCGTTGGGATAGGAACATTAGCATTTATCAGCGTGGAACCATAGGTATGGCGCATTTCATGTATTGTCCATGTTTTTGGGAGCCCTGCTTTTACTAAAATACTCTTAAATGTCCTATACATGTTTGAGGGAGCCATAGGCTTATTGTTTTTAGTGTGAAAGACAAAGGGGCAGACACCATTATTATAGGGAGCCAACACCCTTTCTAATTCCTTCATAACATTGGGGGGCATGGGAATATCTCTCTTACTTTTTTCTGTTTTAGGTGTATCAATGGCGAGGCCATCGACTTCTGTTAGCGTTTTCCTAATGTGTATCGTATTTGTAGAAAAATCCATATCTTCCCAATAAAGCCCCATTAATTCCCCTCTTCTTTCACCACCATTGAGAGCGAGTAAAATAAATGGATAGATGAGGCCATTAAGGTGCTTATTCATTCTACTCTCTTCATAATATTCTTTAGCAGTAGAAAGTAATTGTTCTATTACATCTTTAGGGAGCGCCTTTGTTTTCCTAGGGCTTTGGGTGCTTTTTATCTTCTCTGCTTTATCTAATGGGTTGTGCGCTATCACATCTTCTGAGATGGCAAATTTAAAAAGGTTATTTAACAAATTCCATATATTCTTTTGGGTTTGTCCTGCTTTTTTCTCTTTCTGTAAACCATCGAAAAAGGTATTGAGTTGGGCCGTGTTTATGCTTTGGAGTTTCTTACTGCCAAAGGCAGGATAAAGACGTCTTTCAAAAATTCTTATGTTATTGACGTATGTTGTCTTTTTCCACCGTGTTTCTTTATGGGAAATATAGCGCTTTGAGAACTCTTTAAAAGTAACAGGGCTTTTCTTCACTAAGGCATTGTATTCATCTGCCTGTTGCATTTTCTTCTTGAGGGCTATAAAGTCCTTTTTATTCGTCTGAGGGGTGACATATTGGCGGGTACCGTCCTTTGTTGTAAAATAGCCTCTCCATTTTCCATCTCTGAAAAAGACACTGCCTTCCCCTTTATTCGCCCTTATCTTGCCCATAATAGCCCTTCTTTCAGTTTTTTGAGAATATAAATATTACTGGATTATCTCAAATATATTATAATTTATCGCAATCGTCAAGATTGACAATTAATTTTATAAGGTGTAAATGATAAATTCCTTTTAAAAGGGCTATAAGCATTCCCCATGCCCTTCATGACAAATATATCAATAGAGTGCAGGGGGCGCTAAATAGCCCTGTTTAAACGTGTTCTATTCCTGTATGTCGTGGCTATTGCCATAAGACACAGAGAGGACACACATGGGGAAGACACCCCCTCTATTCATCTGTACGATATTTTATAAAAAAATTGTGAAAGGGCATTTAATAAATTGAAAGAATTTCTATCCCCCCTCTCCCCCTCACTATGTAACAAAAACAGGCACACATAGGATAATGATTTTTATTGTCTCACTATTATAGTTACTAGCCAATAGGCACGGTATTAAGAGAAAGTAAACGTGGCCCAAAGACACTAAAAGGAGCTATTGGAACACTATTATACAAAACAGGTAATAGGCACACATAACGAAGGAAGAAAGACTTATTCACAGAAGGGGGGTGAGATAATGAAAAATGATGTATGGTGTTTAATGCTTTCCCAAAATACAGGGGTAGTCATGTATGGGCCTAAAAAGGTAAGTAGGAAAAAGCCAGTATCAGAGGCAGAAAGCATAGATGACAAAGAGCAAGAAGAATACTTAAAAAACCTTAAAAAATATAGGGCAAGAAAAAAGAGAGAGTGTAAAAAGTTACAGGGGGTGGCAGAGTTTATAGAGAGCAAGGGAGATGCAGAGCAGATAAAATACTATGGGCAGATATGTAATGGGGCCATAAAGCATTTAGCATTCTTTAAATATCTTATTGCTTGGGGAGAGAAAAACAATAAAAGTATTTCGCTGAGTAGCTTTAGAAAACAAATTAAAGAGGGAGCAGTAGCTAAAGAATGGCAAAAAATACGCCAATGGTGCAGTAGGCAGAAAAGCAATGGCAATGAGGAGATGGCAGTAGCTATCACTATTGGGAGAACCAATAGGGGGTGGTATTCTTTAAGGGTAGTGTAAAATATTTTGTGTAAATGAATCTTGCTCAAAATATTTTCATACCTC
>OBAI01001075.1_pt1 | contig 22761 bp, 15 predicted proteins | sample 1517461 | NCBI WGS metagenome assembly OBAI01 (sample SAMN04571696, study PRJEB22368) | human gut metagenome | biome: human gut; material: stool | host: Homo sapiens | place: Luxembourg | collected 2012-06-29
GTTCAACCCGGCGGAGGGTTTGAGCGTGACGCGCTTCGCGCCGTCGTAAACGTCGCTGGCGTCCACCTTCGCGCCTCCGGCGTCGAGCAGATAGATATTGGCCTCGACGGTCGCCGCGTCGAGCGCCGCCGTGAAGTCGAGCACGATCTCGGCGTCGGGCGACACGTCATCGAAATCCGACAGGCCGCTCTGCCCGCCGATCGTAACCGAACTCAACGCCAGCTGATCGCCCGCGGGCGTGCGGTCGTCGGTCGAATCGCCGCCGCAGCCGACACCCAGCAAAACCAGTGCAGGCAGGAGAGGCTTGAAAAACGGAAAACCTTTCATATATCGTCGTTTTTTTAGAAGAGGGGGCCTGATTTCGGTCCCCTCTTCCGATCAATGCAGAAATCGAGCCCTGCTATTTCGCCTGTTCGTACAGTGCCGTCACCTGTGCCGGCGTCAACACCTGATCGTAGAGATAGATCTCGTCCATGGCTCCCGTATAGAAGGAAGCCTCGGCCGTCCAGCCGGCACCCGAACCCAGGCCGACCTGCGACGGGAAGGCGCCGAGGCAGATGCCGCTCACCTCGTCGAACGTCATCGGACCGAAGGCTCCGTCCTTCAACACGCGGTCGCAGACCGCCCCGCCGTTGTGGTAGAGCGTGATGGTCGAGGTCCCTGCGTCGTAGGTCACGCCGACATGCGCCCAGACGCCGGCCATATTCTGTATCTTGGCGTCGTCGCCGGCATCGAACCACGCATCGGGCTTGCCGCTCGCACCGGTCGCCTGCATGAATCCCTTGAAGAAGAACTCCGACGGAGTGGTCGTGTTGCCGTTGTTGAGGAAAAAGGCGACGTCGGCCACCTCGATCGTCTTGTTGCCGATGGAGAAGAGACCCGCTGCATTCTTGTTCGTACCGTCGAACTTGATCCACATGAAAATCGAGTAGCTGCCCAACGATTTGAGCGCTGTCGTCGAAGCGGCGTCGGGCGTCAGGATGAGCGCCTGGCCGTCGACGTTCTGGTAGGCTTTGCCCGACTTGCCGTCGACGAACATCGGCGACTCGCCGGTGAAGGTCTTCATCTCGCCCGCGAGCGTTCCGTCGAGGAACAGATCGTCGTCGCAGGCCAAATGGTAGAGCGGATCGGGAAGCTGTACGCCCGACGAGCCCTCATCCGGATAGTCGAAGGGAGGATCCTGACCCAAATCCTGTTTGCACGATCCGAGGGACAAAAGCGCCGCGGTCGTCAAAATCAACGGAAAATATCTGAGGAATTTCATGGTATCTGACTTGTTTTAATTAGCATAATCGGGATTCTGTACCAGTACGCCGTTCGAGGCGTCGACCTGCTCCTGAGGCAGCGGCAGGTATTTGTTCTTGGCGGTGTAGCCCTTGTTGCCGAGCACGGCTGAAGCACCGTCCTCCGCACCGGCGATACTGAACTCCTGCCAGCGCACCAGATCGTAGAAGCGGTCGAATTCGAGCGCCAGCTCCACGTGGCGTTCATGGTGGATCGCCTTGCACAACTCCAACTGGTTAGTCGTCGTCACCTTGGGCAGCACGTTCGTATTGGTGCCGCGGGCACGGGCGCGCACCTGTTCCAGATAATCCAGCGCCTCCTCGATCATCGCCTCGCCGCCCATCTCGCAGGCCGCTTCGGCAGCCATCAGCACCACGTCCGAGTAACGGATCATACGAATGTTGTACCAGAATCCGTCGTTGCTGCCGTAATATTCGCGCAGTTTGGGACTGCAATAGGCTTTCTTGTTGTAGTAGTCGCCGTCCAGACCATCCTGCGATACGAGTTTTTCATTGAAGGGGGCGTTACCGGTCGCCGGAGCGATCGCAGGCCACGGCTTCGAAGGGGTCGAGAAGTAGAGCAGCGTCTCGTCGCGGCGCGGATCGCCCTCTTCGAACACGTCGACGATCGACTGGTCGGCCATGTGCCAGCCCCAGCCCAGATTGCTCGTACCCGAACCGCGGCAGCCCTGCACCTGGCAGAACTGGCTGCCCAGATCGTTGGTCGCGGGCTGCGCGACGGTGGCCGTGCACTGCAACTCCCAAACCGATTCCGAAGAGTTTTCGCCCTCTTCGCGGAAAATCTCGTCGAACGGCGTGTCGAGATTGTAGACCCTGGTATCGATCACGTTCTTGGCAGCCTGATACATCTGCGACCACAGACCGCGCTGGCCGTAAGTCTTGGCATGCAACGCACGTGCGGCGCCGTAAGTGACCCGCCCGATATATTTCGACTCCCAGCGGCGGGGCAGCCCTTCGGCCGCCGTCAGATCGGCGTCGATCAACTCGTAGATCTTGTCCACCGACGATTTGGGGATATTGGCCTCGTCGGAATTGGTGATGGCGAAGTCGACGAGCGGCACCTCGCCGAAGGCACGCACCAGATTGAAATAACACCAGCCGCGGAAGAAGCGAGCTTCCATGCCGCATTGCAGTTCCGCCTCATCGAGCTGTTCACCGGCCTCCTGCGCCTTCTGCATCTGGTCGAGCACGGTATTGGCCGCATTGATGATCTCGTAGTTCTGCGTCCAATAAGGATTCAACAGCGAATTGGCCGCCGAATACTGGAAATTCTCGTACATCGGTACATGTTCCGCACCGTCGGTCGTGGTCGATCCCTTACGCGAATCCTCCGAACGGTAGTAATGCACCGCGAAGGCGGGAATACCCGACGTGATATTGTAGTGGCGCGCCTTGGTGTAGAGCGCCATTACCTGCGAAAAGTAGGCGCCGCCTTCGATGTCGTCGATAGTCCACTGGCCCTGCGGGCGTTGGTCGAGCAGGTCGCTGCACGCGGCCGATGCGACCGCCGCGACGGCGATGATCCAGAGTTTCAGATTTCTTATGATCGTTTTCATTGGTTATGCTGTTTTAGAAAGACACGTTTACACCGAAAGTAATGGTCGTCGGCATGGGGTAGGTGTCGCCCGTGTCGATGCCGAACGCAAGGGCCGTACCGCCGATCTCGGGCGTATAGCCGGTGTTGTGCGACCAAGTGGCCAGGTTGTCGATGTTCATGAACACGCGCAGCGCTTTGAGACGGATCTTCTTGAGGATCCGGTCGCCGAAACTGTAACCCAGCTGGATGTTTTTCAGACGCAGGTAACTGCCGTCCTCGATGAAGTAGCTCGAATTCATCATCTGCGTGGCGCGCGACGAATCGAGAATCGGCTCCCAGTTCGACGTGCCCTCGCCGTTCCAACGTCCCAGACGCTTGGTATGATAATTATACTGTGCATATGCCGACAGGAAGCTCGTATTGAATATCTCGTTTCCGTAGACACCCTGGAAGTCGATACCCAGATCGAAATTCTTGTATTGCAGGTTGACCGAGTAACCGTAGGTGAAATCGGGCGTAGGATTGCCGATCATCGTACGGTCGGCTTCGGTGATCTTGCCGTCGCCCGTGACATCGCGGAATTTCAGGTCGCCCGGAGCCACGGCCGCCAGCGTGTTTTCCGGCGACGAGGCGATGTCGGCCTTGTTCTGGTAGATGCCCTCGACCTCGTAGCCGTAGAAATAACCGATGGGCTTGCCCGGTTCCGATACGGCCACGCTCTTGTCGCCCTGATAGTAGGTCTTGCCCAACGTGAGCACCTCGTTGTCGATCGTGGTCAGGTTACCCGAAACGGTATAGCGGAAATCGTCGCCGATCGTGTCGCTCCACGATCCCGACAGCTCGAAGCCGCGGTTGCGGATCGAACCCGAATTGATCAGACCGTCCTGCGCGCCCATGAACGATTCGAGGTAGCAGATCAGGTCTTCGGTCTTCTTGCTGTAATAGGTCGGCTCGATGTGCAGGCGCTGGTTGAACATCTGCATCTCGAAGCCCACTTCCCACGCCTTGGTCTTCTCCCAGCGCAGATTCGTCGCCAGATAGGCCTGCGCATAGGAGGAGATGATGTTGTCGCCGAAGATGGCGTTCGAGGAGTTGAGCGTCGGGAACGCGGGATAATTGCCGCCCTCGGTACCGACGTTCTGGTTACCCAGCACGCCGTACGACCCCTTGATCTTCAAGTAGTCGATCACATGCTGGTTGCGCATGAAATTCTCTTCGGACATGATCCATCCGGCACCGACCGAGTAGAAGTTGTCCCACGTGTTGCCCGTGTACTTGAACACCGACGCGCCGTCGCGGCGGAACGAGAAGTTGACCAGGTAGCGGCGGTTGTAGTTGTAGAGCGCACGGAACAGGTACGACATCGTGAACTTGCGGTACTGCGAGCCGCCGTTGGTCGCCGACGCCGTGTCGCCGATCGACGAGATCCACCACTTGTCGGGATCGTTCGGAATCGGCAGGTCGGCCGAAGCGACGTTCTGGCTGCGGCCGCCGGTGAGCTCCTCGTAGTTGGTGAAGTTGGTCGTCAGACCGGCCATCAGCGTCAGGTCGTGCTTGTCGGCGAAGGTCTTCGCATAGGTGAGGATGTAGTCCTGCTGCGCATTGAGCGTGTTGGACTTCGTCTGCGACAGCGACTCGCGGTCGCTGCGGGCGTTGATCGTCCCCAGATCGGGATCGTATTCGTATTTCACGGGCGTGAAGAGCCGCGAATTGTTCGACAGGTAGTCGATCGAGAAGGCGGCGCGGAATTTCAGTTCGGGCAGGAAATTGATCTCGCCGTAGACATTGCCCGCGAAGCGGTAGTTCTGCGCCTTGTTGTGGGCGGCGAACTCCTCGATGTCGATCATCGGGTTGGAGATCTGCGAACTCTGGAACGAAGGCAGTTTGTAGTAGCCGCCCGTCGCATCGTCGTAGATCGGCGAGATCGGAGCCGCATGGATGGCGCCGGTCACGTTCTTCGCATCGGCCGGCAACATGTAGGCGCCGTTCATCTGCACGCCGAATTTGAGCCAGTCCTTCATCTTGTACTCGTCGCTGAAATTGACGGTCACCTTCTGCATCTCCTCACCCACGATGCTGCCCTGCTCGTAGGTGTAGCCCACGCCCAGATAGAAGTTGCTCTTTTCGTTGGCGCCCATGATGCTGGCCGTCGTCTGGCTGATCATGGCATTCTGGAAGATGGCGTCCTGCCAGTCGGTATTGGCCTGATAATAGGTATAGTCGAACGGATCGCCGCCCATGTTCGAAAGCTGCTCGTTGTAGAGCTCCTTGAACTGCGGCCCGTTGGTCAGCGACATGCGGTGCCCCACGTGCTTCACGCCCACCGACTGGTTGACGTTCACCACCGTCTGCCCCATCTTGGCGCGTTTGGTCGTGACGATGATGACGCCGTTGGCGCCGCGCACGCCGAAGATAGCCAGCGACGAGGGGTCTTTCAGAATCTCGAACGATTCGATGTCATTCGCATTGAGGTAGTTGATGTTGTCGGTGAACATTCCGTCCACCACATAGAGCGGTGCGAAGCCGTTGATCGAGTTCGTACCGCGGATACGGATTTCGGGATCCTGTCCGGCCCGACCCGAATTGGTGATCTGCACACCGGCCACGCGGCCCTGCAACGAGGCCAGCGGGTTCGACGCCGGACGGTTGGCGATCGTCGCGGCGTCGACGTTGACGATCGAACCCGTCAGATCGCGTTTCTTGGCCGTACCGTAACCGATCACCACGGCCTGCTCGATCATCGTCGACTCGCTTTCGAGCGTTACCGTAACCGGCACGGCCGATACGGGCACGCGCTGCGTGGACATACCGATGAACGAAACCTCCAACTCCTGCCCCTCGCGGGCTTTCAGTGCGAAACCGCCGTCCGCACCCGTGGTCGTACCCGTGTACGTCCCCGCGACCACGACGCTGGCGCCTACGACAGGCTGCCCGTCCGCATCGATGACTTTTCCCGTTACATCGATCGTGCTCTGCGCGAAGGCGCCCGATACGGAGGCCGCGAGCAGCAGAACGACCGATACAAACGCCTTGAACAAGAGGCGGCCGACGCCGCAACTCTCTGGTCGATTCTTTTTCATTGCAATTTTAGGTTTATGTTTCTACTGTGGGCTCCGCGCCTCGGCAGGGAAATGCGGAACGGAATCCGCCGAAGCGTCGCCCGGAAAAGTTTTTACGAAAACAAAATTAAAAGGTTCGGAAAAATCGCGGGGAAAAGCGGCTACACTCCGACTACTCCACCCTCGAAAAAGACTCTTCCACTGCCTCTCAATTACCTCTCAAAGAACAATGAAATAATTTGAAATCAACCGATTAAAAATCGAAATTCTACTTCTCATCATCCTCCGGCCCCGACTCCTGCGAATCGATATGCAAGAGGAATTCGTTCAAATTCTGGGCCGAAGTCAATCCGAGTTTCTTTCGCAGCCGGTAACGGCCGTTCTCGACCGCCCGCACCGACAGACTCATCAGCGAGGCGATCTCCTTGGTACAAAGATTCATTTTCAGGCAGGCGCTCAGACGCAGATCGCTGGTCGTCAGGTCGGGGAAGCGTTCCTTCATGATGCGGAAATAGGAAGAGTGCTTCTGCTCGAACTTGATCAGGAACAGCGTCCAGTCGCTCTCCGTATCGAGTTTGCTGCTTACATAGGCGTTGACTTTCTGCCACAGGGGCGCCGTCGTGCGGCTGCCCTGCTTCTGCTGGAACTCGTTGACCATGTCGCGCAGGCGCAGGATGATCTCGTTGCGCCCGATGAGCGTCGAACTCTGCGCCACGATCTCGGCGTCGCGCGTCTCGATCTGCCGGGTCAGCTCCCGGTTGGCGCGCCGCAACGCGACGATCTCCTGCAAGCGCAGACGCCGCAGGTAACGCCGGCGATAGAAACGCATCACCAACAGCCACAGACAATAGAAAGTGAAGGCCAGCAGCAGCACGTAGCCCGCATAGGCCCAGCCGGTAGCGTACCAGGGCGTGAGAACGACGAACGGGAAACGGGCGGGTTCCGACCAGCGGCCGAACACGTCGCCCACGGCGACCTCGAAGGTGTAGCGCCCCTGCGGCAAACGGGCGTAATCGGCCGTTCCCGTCCGGTCGGACTCCGACCATGCGCTCTCCATGCCCGTCAGGCGGTGGCGGAAACGCAGGCCGGGAACCGCGCCCCGACGCGGAGCGTAACGGAAAGTCACCGAGTTGCGCTGGTGAGGAATCTCGACCGCAGCCGAGAGATCGTACCACGCCTCATCGCCCCGGCGCCCCGACGCACGCAGCGATTCGAGTAGCGGAGGAATCGGAGGGGGGGGGATTTCGACGGCCTGCGATGAGACGAGTTCGAAGCCGTTGTCCCCGCAGAAAAGACAGGTCGAATCGTCGAGCCGCGCCACCTGTTCGTACCCGTAGATCATGTTGTCGACCGGAATGCCGGCGCAAGGCGTCAATTCGGCACTGCGCCGGCCGTCGTAACGCAATTTCCAGACGCCGCTGCCGGTAATGACCCAGAACCGTTCGTCGGCATAGGGAATCACGCGGCGGATGTCCTCCACCGTGCGGAACGCCGCATCGAGCACCGTATCCGCCTCGATGCAGTCCGTATATTCGTTGTAACGGAAAAACCTGTCGTCGCCCATGAGCGCCACGCGGCCGCCCACGCGCAGCAAATGGAGTTTGTAGGGCAGTCCGTCGCCCGCACCGCCTCCGTAGAGCGTCCGCTCCTCGATGCGCCGGCCGTCGTCGCTCATGCGGCAGCGGTAGACCCCTTTCGACGGATGTTCGAGCCAGAGGTTGCGCATATAATCCGCCTCGATGCGGTAGACCGATTCGTCCAGTCCGTCGACCTCGTGCATCGTACCGTCGTCGTCGAGCAGCCGCAACTTGTAATAGGAGGCGTAGTAGGTGCGGCTCTTTTCGCCCAGTTTCACCCGCCGCAACCCGTAACCGCCCATGTCGGAACGGCGTACCAGCGAAAAATCGGGACGGAGTTCGGTGACGCCCGTGTTGTGGCTCACGTAGAGCCGCCCGTCGAGCAGGTCGAACGACCACGCCTGACCGCTCAGGCCGGCCACGGGGCGGAAATCGGAGGGATCGACGCCCGTCGCCAGACGGCTCTCGTCGACGGCGAAGACCCCCTGGTTGGTAGCCAGCAGCAACTTCCCCTGCCAGCGGCAGGCGTCGTAGAGCGAACCGGCCGCCCACTTGTTGTAGGTATGGTAATCCACCCCTTCGCAGAACAGCAGCAACGAAAGTCCCCGGTCGAGCGCCGCCCAGACATTTTGTTGCGCATCCTCCGCAAGCGCCATCACACTGTTGTTGAGCAGCCGGTTTTCGGTCGAAAGAACCGCGAGCAGCCGTCCGTCGGCACCGGCCTCGTACAATCCTCCGAAAAGCGTCCCGAAGAGATAGGTGCCGCGCGAGGTTCGGATGCCGCAGTTGAGTTCGTCGCGCCGCAACCGCTCCGACAGCGCCGGACTCCACGGCGTGAACCGTTCGCCGTCGTAGCGCCACAATCCGTCGGTACCCGTCCCCACGATCCATTCGCCCTCGTGCGGCCCGGGCAGCAGCACCCGCACGGTCGTCGTCGAGAAGCGTTCGCTGTCGGGCAGCCGCTCGAAGGACTCCTGCCGCATCCGATAGAGCGGGCCGCCCATCTCCTGCACCCAGAACTCGTCGCCCGCACGCAGAAGAAAGAGCATGTTCATCTCGCCCGTCAGGCGGCGGACGCGCTCGTAATCATAAAGGTAGATGCCGTGGAACGATTGAAACAACACCCCCTGCGGCGTGATGTAGATTTTCCAGAAATCGCTGTCCGAAAAGCGGGGATTGCGCTGAGCCGGAACGAGCGACGTATAGCGCAGCGCACCCGAAGCGTCGCGATCCCAGCGCCCGAACTCCTCGAACCCGCCCGTGAAGATCACGTCGTGCGACAGCGGGGCCACCGAACGCACGATCGAGGCGCGGGGCAGTTCGTACAACCGCCATTGCAGGCCGTCGAATTCGAGCAGCCCCTTGTCGTTGCCGGCATAGAGCGTTCCCGCATCGTCTTCGGCCACCGCCCAGTTCTTGTTGGCCGCCCGATAATCGGACGGCAGCAGGTTGATGACACCGGGACCGGCGGCACGCGACGACATCGCCGAAAGCACTCCGGTCAGGAGACAAAACAGGCTGTACAAGAACTTGATCGGCATAAAAGTCTTCACGGATTAGGAGATAAAAATAGGCCTTTTTTACGAAATATCCAAACCTTCGCCCGAAGAAACGCCCCGCAGCGAACCGGATTTTCGCACGATCGAAGCTCCCCTGCACCTTCGGACAAATGGTAACATAGCATATTTTCCATCATTTATTTTGAACTTATGTTCATAATTAATAACTTTGCGGAAACGAGTTTTTTGTCATGCCGCGTCCCCGCAAATGCTGTTACATCGCCCAACCGCCCGCCGTCGCGGGAATGCGTCCCGTCGGCGGAGATAGCGTCGCTCCCGAAGCCGTCACGCTTCGGTACGACGAATACGAAGCGATCCGCCTGATCGACCACCAGGGATTGACACAGGCCGCGGCGGCCGAGCGCATGGGCATCTCCCGCCCCACCTGCACGCGTCTCTACGACCGTGCCCGCCGCACGCTCGCCGCCGCGCTCGTCGAAGGGCGGCCGCTGCGCATCGAAGGCGGAAAGGTCTGCCACTCCGAACGCTGGTACCGCTGCCCGCACTGCCGGCGCATCCACACCGGAACACCCCGCTGTCCGGCCTGCCGCCGCAATGAAGACTCCGAGATACTCGGACAACCGAATACAACATATAATCCTGTTAATACTGTCATCATGGAAAAAATCGCACTTCCGACCCGCAACGGCGCGGTCGACGACCACTTCGGCCACTGCGAATGCTACACGATCTTCACGCTCGACGCCGACCGCCGCATCGCCGGCCGCCAGACGCTACCCGCCGCCGAAGGCTGCGGCTGTAAATCCGATATCGCCCCCCGCCTGCACGCCATGGGCGTCGACGTGATGCTTGCCGGCAACATGGGCGACGGGGCGAAAAACGTCCTCCAACGCAACGGTATCGCCGTCATCCGCGGCTGCCACGGGCCTGTCGAGGAGGTCGTCGCAGCCTATCTGGCCGGCCGGATCGCCGATTCGGGCGACGCCTGCGCACACCATCACGAAGGCGGCTGTCTCGAACACCGCGGGACGACAGGCTGGCACCTCGCCGAATGACGGAAACCGGTGCCGACGGCACGATCCGCAACCCTTCTGCGGCGATCTTTTCGAGAGGTCGCCGCTATTTTTCCGTAAAAAGCCACTTTCTGGAAAATTCTTCGTATTTTTGCCTCGCCGAGAGTTCCAACGGCGCGGCGAAGCTTCGCTGCGCCCGGATGAAAAGGGAATCGGGTGCAACTCCCGAACAGTTCCCGCTGCTGTAAATTCCGGCATCCGTCCCGAGCGACGGATGTACTCCGCGACACGTTCAGGCCACTGATTTCGATCGGGAAGGCGTCGCAGAAGGAAAAGTCAGAAGACCTGCTTTCGGCCCGAAAAGACGGATTCACGCCTGCGGGGTACGGGCCGGAAGCCGAATGCGCACACTGCATGCGCGACCTGCTGCCAGACCGATCCCTCTCCTCTCTCCCGCCGCCGCGATCCCGTCCGATACGACAAAGTTCGACGACTATGATACGATTCGGAACGATAGCGGCCGCATGGTGCGCCGTATTGCTGCTGGCAGCCTGCGAAAGTTCGGGGCCGGCTGAAAAAGAGGATTTCGACACGGGCGGCAGCGCGGGGGTCTTCTGCCTCTGCGAAGGCAACATGAACGCCGGCAACGCCTCGCTCTCCTACTACGACCCCGCCGCACGCACGGTGCAGAACGAGGTATTCTACCGTGCCAACGGCGCCAAACTGGGCGACGTGGCGCAATCGATCTTCCTGCGCGAAGGGCGCGTCTTCATCCCGATGGACAATTCGGGCGTGATCTGGGCCATCGACGCCGACACCTTCCGCGTCGAGGGGAAGCTCGAAGCGGCGAGCAGCCAGCACCCCGACGAGAACAACCACATCGTCGCGCCGCGCTACATCCACTTCCTGAGCGACACGAAAGCCTACGTGACCGACCTGTTCAGCCCCTACATCACCATCTTCGACCCCCGCACCTGCAAGATAACGGGCGCCATCCACACCGGTCAGGCTCCGTCGACGGGCAGCTACAACTCCACGGAACAGATGGCGCAGTACGACAAGTGGGTCTTCGTCAACTGCTGGTCGTACAGCAACAAGATCCTGGTCATCGACTCCGAGCAGGACAAGGTGGTGCACGAAATCGAACTGCGGAGCATCCAGCCCAATTCGCTGGTCGTCGACCGCAACGGCAAACTGTGGGCGCTGACCGACGGCGGCTACGCCGGCAGCGAATACGGGCAGACCGAACCCTGTCTCTACCGCATCGACGCTGCGACCTGGCGCGTCGAACAGGAGTTCGTCTTCGAAAAGGAGGAGTACCCCTCGGAACTCTGCATCAACGGTGCGGGCGACGTGCTCTACTTCATCAACGACGGCATCTGCAAGATGTCGGTCACGGCCGCGCACGCTCCCGTCAGGCCGTTGATCCCCAACGAGCGGCGGCACCAGATCTACGGTCTGGCGGTCGATCCCACGAGCGGGGAGATCTACGTGGGCGACGCGATCGATTTCGAACAGCCGGGCGTGGTCTACCGCTACCGCGACACCGGTCAGAGCGCCGAACTGGTCGACTCGTTCGGCGTGGGAATGCTACCCAGCGCCTTCGCATTCAAATAGGAAACCGCCATGAGAAAGACGCTCTCCCTGCTCGCCGCACTGCTCGCCGTCGCCTGCGGCGGGGACGAACAAACCGACACCTCGGCACTGCAACCCACCATTACGCAGCAGGAGGCCAACGCCCGCTACCGCGTGAAGGCGGGGCGCGAACTGCTCATCGCCCCGAGCTATACCAACGCCGAAGGGGCGCGCTTCACCTGGACGTGCGACGACGAGGTGGTCTGCCGCGAAGCCTCCTACGTCTTCCGGCGCGACAAGGCCGGCATCTACTACCTCTCGCTGCGCGTCGAAAATGACTACGGCGCCGCCGAGGACGAACTGCGCGTGCGGGTCGACGCGCTCGAAGCGCCCGGCATCACGCTCATCGAACCCGTCGGAGGGTTCACCGTCGCGGCCGACGCCGAACTGACGATCGCTCCCACCGTCGAGAACGGCCAGGCGGCGCGCTTCCGATGGACGGTCGACGGGGAAACGGTCGGCGAAGCGGCGGAGTACCTTTTCCGGCGGCACGAATGCGGCGACTACGAAGTGACGTTCAGCGCCGCGAACGACGACGGTGAGGACTCGGTCTCGTTCACTGTAAAAGTATTGTCTCCGGAGCAGATGCCCTTCTCGTGGGAATTTCCCCAGACGGCCTATAACGTCGCGCGGGGACGCACGATCCGCCTGAAAGGGTGGAACCCCGTCAACGCCTTCGATGCCGAATACATCTGGGAGGTCGACGGCACGGAGCGACAACGCGGAGCGCAGCTCGAATACCGCTTCGAAGCCCTCGAAGAAGGACCGCACGAAGTGACGGTCACCATGCGCAACAGCTATGCGACCCGCTCGCAAACACTGTCGGTCAACGTCTGTGCTGCCGAAGGCACCTATTACCGGCCCGCCGACGCCGCGAGTCGGGCGTCGACCGTCCGCGTCTTCGAGTACCTGCCCGCGCCCGGACTGTGGGTGAGCGGCTACATGTACGGCCCGCTCTTCACCGCCACGACGATGGCCGAAGCGTGCGCCCACGTGCAATCGCGCTTCGACATCAACTACATGATCTCGCTGGGAGCGTGGGGCGGCTACGTCGTCGCAGGCTTCGACCACAGCGTCGACAACAGCGGCGGCGGGGTTGACCTGGCCATCCGCGGCAATCCCTACTCCTACCAGTCGGAGCCGGGCGTCGTCTGGGTCGCACAGGACGAGAACGGCGACGGGGAACCCAACGACACGTGGTACGAACTGGCCGGTTCGGAGTACGACAGCGCTGAAACGATCTACGACTATTCGGTCACCTACTATCAGCCTACGCGCGCGCAGGCCGCCGTCGTCTGGCGCGACAACCGCGGCGGCGGGGGCACGATCGACCACAACGCCTACTGGAACCCTTCGGACAGCTACTATCAGCCGTGGCTGCCCGAAGGAGAGTGCACCTTCTACGGCACGCGCCTGCTGGACCGCTCGTACGTCGACGCTTCGGGGCAGACCGTGGTTCCTCCCTACGACTGGGGTTATGCCGACAACGCGGGCAAAAGCGACTACGACGGGCAGTTCTGTCTTTTCCGACTGAGCAACGCCCGCACCTTCGACGGCCGGCCCGCCGACCTGAAATACATCGACTTCGTGAAGATACAGACCGGCCAGATGGGCAAGACCGCGCTGCTGGGCGAAACCTCCACCGAGGTGCACCACATCGTCGACTACCACCTTATCGACCGAGAAACCGAATAACCCATGCGCCGCCTCACGCTCCTTCCGCTGCTCATTCTCCCGCTGCTCGCCGCCGCGCAGGAGGAGCGCCCCGCGTGGTCGCTCCCGATCGAGGAGGTGCCGGTGGTGACCCGCCGCACGATGAAGGAGATCGGCGTGCAGCGCACGCAACTGGATTCGACCGTGCTGCACGACAACATCTCGCTCTCGATGGCCGACGTGCTGACGCAGAACGCCAACCTCTTCATCAAGAGCTACGGCCGTGCCACGCTCGCGACGGCCGAATTCCGCGGCACGTCGCCCTCGCACACGCAGGTGACGTGGAACGGGATGCGGATCAACTCGCCGATGCTCGGCACGGTCGACTTCTCGATGATCCCCGCGTTCTTCATCGACGCCGCGACGCTGCTGCACGGCGCCTCGTCGATCGGCGTCACGGGCGGCGCACTGGGCGGCGCCGTCGTGCTCGGCACCCGCCCGTCCGCGCAGCGGGGCTGGCAAACGCAATACGTGCAGGGCGTCGGATCGTTCTCGACCTTCGACCAATACCTGCGCGTAAGCTACGGCGGCCAGCGGTGGAGCGCCTCGACGCGCGCGGTCTACTCCACCTCGGACAACGACTTCCGCTACACCAATTACGACAAGATGGAGCTCGTCTACGGCCCCGACGGCGCGGTGGTCGACACCTACCACCCCGTCGAGCGCAACCGCAGCGGCTACTTCCGCGACCTGCACCTGTTGCAGGAACTCTACTACAATCGCGGCGACGGCACGCGCTACGGCCTTTCGGCGTGGTACCTCCGCTCGAAACGCGGGCTGCCCTTCCTCTCGACCGACTATCGCGACGACGTGACGATCCTCAACGAACAACGCGAACAGACGCTGCGCGCCGTGGCCTCGTGGGAACGGCTGCGCGAGCGGCTCAAACTGGGAGCGAAACTCGGCTACGCCTACACCGCCTCGGCCTACGACTTCCGGCAACGCAACGCACAGGGAGCGCAGAGCGACCTGACGCTGAGCCGCAGCTATCTGCATACTCCCTACGGACAGTTCGAAGCCGAATACTACGTCGGCCGGCGCTGGCTCTTCACGGGCAACGTCGCGCTGCACGTTCCGATGGTCGATTGCAGCGACAAGAGCCCCTACCACGAGGGCGACGTCTACGACCGTTACCGCGTGGAGCTGTCGGGACACCTCTCGGCCAAATGGCGGCCGACCGAACGCATCGGGCTGGCGGTCAACCTGCGCGGCGAACTCTACGACCGCCATGCCGTGCCGCTGATCCCCGCCTTTTTCTTCGACTGGGTCGTCTCCGAACGCGGCAACGTGGTACTCAAAGCCTCCGTGGCGCGCAACTACCGCTACCCGACGCTCAACGACCGCTATTACCAGCCGGGCGGCAACCCCGACCTGCGCCCCGAACACGGCTTCACCTACGACGGCGGCATATCGTTCGCACTGGGCGGCGAAGCGGAGGGCTACACGCTGCGGGGCGAGGCGACGCTCTTCGACTCGCACATCGACGACTGGATTCTCTGGGTGCAGGCGCGGCGCGGCTACTGGACGCCCCGCAACGTCCGCAAAGTCCACAACTACGGCGCCGAGACGAAGGTCGACGCCTCGGTGCGCCTCTCGCCCGACTGGCGGCTCGGCCTCGACGCCCACTTCGCATGGACCCCCTCGATCAACTACGGCGAACCGGTCAACGACGCCGACGCCTCCTACGGCAAACAGCTGGTCTACGTCCCCGAATACGCCGCGGCCGCCACGGCGACGCTGGGCTGGCGCCGCTGGACGCTCGTCTACAAATGGAACTATTACAGCGAACGCTATACCACCACGAGCAACGACACGTCGCTCCGCACCGGCCGGCTCGAACCCTACTACATGAGCGACCTCTCGCTCGAACGCTCCTTCGCGCTGCGATGGGCCGACCTGTCGCTCAAAGGGGTGGTGCGCAACCTCTTCAACGTCGAGTACGTCACCGTGCTCTCGCGCCCCATGCCCCGCCTCAACTACGAAATCTTTCTGGACATCCGACCCAAATTCCACACCCGCAAACGATGAGACACCTCCTCCCCCTGCTCTGCGGCCTGCTGCTGGCCGCCTGCGGTCAGCGCGCCGCCCGCCCGATCGGCGACTTCACGCTGCCGGTCTACACGCCCCGCTACGCCTCGGGATTCGAGATCACGGGCGCTGCCGGAAGCCGCAGCACACTCGTCACCGTCCACAACCCGTGGTACGGCGACGAGGTTACCGACCAGTACCTCTTCATCGCCCGCGACGGCGAACCGGCCCCCGCAGGCTTCGAGGGGCAGGTGCTGCGCGACGAGGCGCGGCGCGTGGTCTGCATGTCGGGATCCTACATCGCCATGCTCGACGCCCTCGGAGCGGCCGACCGCGTGGTGGGCGTCTCCGGAGCGCAATACCTGATCAACGAAACGCTCCGCCGCCGCATCGCCCGCGGGGAGGCCGCCGACGTGGGATTCGACAGCAACGTCGATTTCGAACGGCTCATGGCGCTGCGCCCCGACCTGGTGATGCTCTTCGGCATCGGCGGAGCCGACACGGCGCTCACGGGAAAACTGCGCGAGCTGGGCATCCCCTACCTCTACATGGGCGAGCACTGCGAGGAGTCGCCGCTGGGCAAGAGCGAATGGGTGGTCGTCGCCGCCGAGATCGCAGGACTCCGCACGGAGGGTTCCCGTCTCTTCGCCGCCATTCCCGAACGCTACGAACGGCTGCGTGCCCTCGCCCAGCAGACCGCCGCACGGCCGCGCGTGATGCTCAACACCCCCTACCGCGACACCTGGTTCATGCCGGCGCGCAACAGCTACATGGTGCGGCTCCTCGAAGATGCCGGCGCACGGTACATCTTCGAGGAGAACACGGCCACGCAGACGCTGCCGATCGACATCGAGCAGGCCTACTACCTCACGAGCAAATCCGATTTCTGGCTCAACGTGAGCGGCTGCAACACGCTCGACGAAGTGCGCCGGCAGAATCCCCGGCTGGCCGACACGCCTCCCGTGCGCGAGGGGCGTGTCTACGACAACAACCGCCGCCGCAACGCGGCGGGCGGCAGCGATTTCTGGGAATCGGGCGTACTGCGTCCCGACCGCGTGCTGGCGGATCTGGTGCACATCTTCCACCCCGAACTCTCCGAAACGGACGAACTGTACTATTACCGGCAGCTGGAATAACGCGGAAGCCGCCCCGCTGCGCCGCATCCGACCGCTCCTTCGGTTTTCCCGCCGAAGACGGCCGCAACGCTCTTTTTCGGCAAATTTTTTGACGGTTCAAAAATAATCAGTATCTTTCGTTTCGTAAGACTCAGTATGTTGCGCCCGATGAAAAACGCCGACCGCCGACCGCTGCCCGTCCGCATCTTCCGTTTCTACTACGACGGATTCCGGGAGATGACGCTCGGACGGACGCTGTGGGCGATTATCCTCATCAAACTCTTCATCCTGTTCGTCGTCCTGCGGCTGCTCTTTTTCCCCGACGTCCTGGGCGGCAAGAGCGCCGAAGAGCGCGGCGAAATCGTGCGCAACGAACTGATAAAGCACGGATTGGAAACGCAAAACTGAAAAGCGTATGGTTTCGGAAATGCTACAAAGCGTGGAGTGGTCGCGGGCGCAGTTCGCCCTGACGGCCATTTACCATTGGCTCTTCGTCCCGCTGACGCTCGGTCTGAGCGTCCTGTGCGCGCTGATGGAGACTCGCTACTACCGCACGGGCGACCCCTTCTGGCGCAGCACGACGAAGTTCTGGATGCGGCTGTTCGGCATCAACTTCGCCATCGGCGTAGCCACGGGACTGATTCTCGAATTCGAGTTCGGCACCAACTGGTCGAACTACTCCAACTTCGTGGGCGACATCTTCGGTGCGCCGCTGGCCATCGAGGGGATCATGGCCTTCTTCCTCGAATCGACCTTCGTGGCGGTGATGTTCTTCGGCTGGGACAAGGTGAGCCGCGGCTTCCACCTCTCGGCTACGTGGCTCACGGCCATCGGCGCCAACCTTTCGGCGCTGTGGATTCTGGTGGCCAACAGCTGGATGCAGTATCCCGTCGGATGTTCGTTCAACATCGCCACGGTGCGCAACGAGATGGATTCGTTCTGGGACGTACTCTTCTCGCCCGTGGCGATCAACAAGTTCTCGCATACGGTCACCTCGTCGTTCCTCCTGGCGGCGATCTTCGTCATGGGCGTGAGCGCGTGGTACCTGCTGCGCGGACGCCACCGCCGCATGGCGCGCAGCAGCATCGCGCTGGCGTCGGTCTTCGGGCTGGTCTTCGCCCTCGTGGCGGCCTTTTCGGGCGACCGCTCGGGTGCGATCGTGGCGCGCGTGCAGCCGATGAAGCTGGCGGCCATGGAGGCGCTCTACGACGGCGAGGAGGGGGCGCCGCTGACGGTGGTGGGCCTGCTGCGCCCCGAAGGGCAGCGCACCTGCGACGACGACGCCTTCTACTTCAAGATCGGCATCCCCAAGCTCCTCTCGCTGATGAGTTTCCGCTCGGCCGACGCCTTCGTGCCGGGGATCAACGATCTGGTTTACGGCAACGAGGAGCGGGGCATCCTCTCCACGGCCGAGAAAATGTCGCGCGGACGCCATGCGATCGACCAGCTGGGGCGCTATCACGAAGCGCGCGAAAAGGGCGACGAAGCCGCGATGCACGAGGTCGAACGGCTTTTCGACGCCTCGACACCCGAAGGGGCGGCCTTCCTGCACGACTACTACGCCTACTTCGGCTACGGTTATCTCCGCTCGCCCCAGGAGACGGTGCCCAACGTGCCGCTGGTCTTCTATTCGTTCCGCGTCATGGTCGGTGCAGGCTGTTTCTTCATCCTGCTCTGTGCCGTCGTGTGGTGGCTCAACCGCCGCGACCGGCTCGCAGGCAAACGCTGGCTGCTGCGGGTGATGATCCTGTCGATCCCGCTGGCCTACCTCGCCTCGCAGGCGGGCTGGATCGTCGCCGAAGTGGGACGCCAGCCGTGGACGATCCAGAACCTGCTGCCTGCCTGCGTGTCGGGGTCGCACATCGCCGCCACGCCCGTGGCCGTCACATTCTTCATCTTCCTCGCGCTCTTCACGGTGCTGCTGGCGGCCGAACTGGCCATCATGCTGCGCCAGATCAAGATCGGACCTAACGAATAACGACTATGGACACACTGCTCTTTCTGCAACACTACTGGTGGTTCCTCATCTCCCTGCTGGGGGCGTTGCTGGTCTTCCTGCTCTTCGTACAGGGCGGTCAGGGATTGCTCTACACGATGGGGCGCACCGAAGCCGAACGCGACCTGGTCGTCAACGCGCTCGGCCGCAAATGGGAGTTCACCTTCACGACGCTCGTCACCTTCGGCGGCGCGTTCTTCGCCTCCTTCCCGTTATTCTACTCGACATCGTTCGGCGGCGCATTCTACGTCTGGATGGCCATTCTGCTGGTCTTCGTCGTGCAGGCCGTCTCCTACGAATACCGCCGCAAACCGTCCAACGTACTCGGCCAACGCACCTACGAGGCCTTTCTGGTACTCAACGGCGTGGCGGGGCCGCTGCTGCTGGGCGTCGCCGTGGGCACATTCTTCACCGGCGCGGAGTTCACCGTCAACCGCATGAACATGGCCGCCGTGGGCGGCGACACGGCCATATCGCAATGGGCGACGCCGTGGCACGGTCTCGAAGCGCTGACGGACGCACGCAATCTGCTGCTGGGAGTAGCCGTCTTCGCCCTTTCGCGGGTGCTGGCGCTCCACTTTTTCCTCAACAATCTCGACGACGAGACGCTGCGGCTGCGTGCGCGACGCCTGTCGTGCGGCTATTCGCTGCTCTTTCTGGCCGCGTTCCTCGCCTTCTTCGGGTGGCTGCTCTGCTCCGACGGTCGGGCGATCGACCCTGCCTCCGGCACGGTGAGCATCGAACCTTACAAATACCTGCACAATCTGCTGGCGATGCCGGCTGTCGCTATCGTGCTGCTCGCAGGCGTCGCTGCGGTGCTGTGGGGACTTTGGAGCGGCGGGCGCAACGGCAGCCGGCGGGCGATCTGGTTCAGCGGCGCGGGAACGATCCTCACGGTGCTGGCACTGCTGCTGCTGGCGGGCTGGAACGATACCTGCTACTACCCGTCGCTGACGGACATGCAGTCTTCGCTGGCGATCACCAACAGTTCGTCGAGTCTCTTCACACTCAAAGTGATGAGCGTCGTCTCGCTGCTGATCCCCTTCGTCGCGGCCTACATCTGGTATGCGTGGAGAGCGTTGACCCGCCCGATCTCGGAACGCGAGGTCGAGGAGGCGGAACACAAATACTGATCGGGATAGGAAATACCGTTTATGGAGATCGTTTCGCTGCGGGAATCGCCGCAGGAGGTCGAACGGTTCACCGTCTATTTCCAAAGCCGATGGGCGAACGTTACCACCCGTGAGGCGAATGGTCGCGCCTTTACGGAATCGAACTGTGACCGCCGGCAGCCGCGCGGGAAGGCCGTCGTTCAGCGACGGCCTTTTCGTTCGCGGACGATGATCTTGCGGCGTCGCACCGACCAGCCGAAATGGCCGATCAGCTCGCCCAGCCGGAAATATTCGCCGTGCGAATAGGCCACCAGCCCCGCTCGTTCCAGATCGAAACGCCCCGTGGCGGAATCGATGTAGCGGTCGTCGACCAGCACGTTGACGACCTCCGCCAGAAACATGTCGTGCGACCCGAGCGGCAGGATCTGCCGCACGCAGCACTCGACGACGACGGGCGACTCCTCCAACGCCGGAGCCGCCACGACCGCGCCGCGCAGGGGCGTGAGTCCCGTCTCGCGGAATTTGTCGTAGTCGCGACCCGAACGGACACCGCACCAGTCGACGGCACGCGCCATGGCAGCCGTGGTGAGGTTGATCGTGAACTCGCCCGTGCGCGCGATCAGCGCATGGGAGTGGCGTTCGGGACGCACCGAGACGTAACACATCGGCGGTGCGGTACAGACCGTCCCCGTCCACGCCACGGTCAGCAGGTTCCAGTTGTCGGGCGCATCGCCGCACCCCACCAGCACGGCCGGCAGCGGATAGATCATCGTGCCGGGTTTCCAACTCTCTTTCATCGTCCGTCGGGCGCCGCATGTGAGCGGCCGCACGGCAAAGATACGCTTTTCAGCCGAAATCCGTATCCCGCAGGCGGTGGTACCGCCTGAAAATCCGCCGGAGCGTTTCGGCTGCGATCCCGTTTCGGGTAAGGCATATTCTTTGCGTTCCGGCAGGGAAAACGCCCCGCCGCCCGCCGAAAGGCGTGCCGCTTACCGAACCGATATGAATACGAACGAATTCGCCCGAACCCTGTTGCTCGGCATCAAAAACCTCCTTTCATGGATAGGCATTCCGCGCCACCTGCTCGACAAACTGGACGAGATCCTGTTTCTCGTGTGCATCGTCACGATCGCGTTCGTCGTGGCGGCCATCGTCCACCTCCTGCTCGTCCGCGCGGCCAGGAAGATCCTCAAACGCAAACACCTCGATTTCTTCGATTCGCTGTTCCGGTACAGCGTCTTCCGCAAATCGACGGCGCTCATTCCGCCCCTGATCGTCTCCGCGCTGCTTCCCTTCGCCTTCGCCACCGACTCCGCATGGTTCACCGTAAGCGAACGGGTCACGTGGATCTACTTCTTCATCGTGCTGATGATCTCCGTCAACGCGATCCTGAACACCGTGGGCGACACGTTGAAAAACGACGGACAGTTGAAAAACCGTCCGATCAAGGGATTCATCCAGATCTTTCAGGTGATCTTCTCCTGCGTCGTGGTCATCGTCGTCGTCTCGATCCTGATCGACAAGTCGCCGGTCAACCTGATTACGGGGCTGGGCGCCTTCACGGCCGTCCTGATGCTGGTATTCAAGGACCCTATCCTGGGGCTGGTCGCGGGCGTGATGATCTCCGAGAACGACATGCTGCGCATCGGCGACTGGATCGAGATGCCCCAGAACGGCATCAACGGCACCGTGACCGACATCTCTCTGACGGTCATCAAAGTCCAGAATTTCGACAATACGATCGTCACCGTACCTCCGTACTCGCTGGTCTCCGGATCGTTCGTCAACTGGCGGGGCATGAGCGATTCGGGCGGACGCCGCATCATGCGCGAATACGCACTCAAACTCGACTGCATCAAACCCTGCACGCCCGAATTTCTGGAACGGATGAAGGCTTTCGACGAAGAACTGGCGCAATTCATCGCCGAAAAACAGCGGCAGGCGGCCGAGGGCAAGGTCGCCAACACGGAGAATCCCGACGGACTGGTCAACGGGACGATCGAGACGAATCTCGGTCTGCTGCGGGCCTACATGGCGTTGTACCTGCGCCGGCACCCCTTCGTCAGCCGCGACCTGCTGCTGATGGTCCGGACGCTGCCCGCGACGGAGAACGGACTGCCGATCCAGATCTACTGCTTCTCCTCCGACAAGAACTGGCCGAGCTACGAATCCATTCAGGCCGAGATCATGGAGCACTTCGTCGCCGTATTACCGGCCTTCGAACTCTACGCATTCCAGCGCACGGGCGCCCGCGACGTCCTCCTCAACGGCATCGCCGCTTCCGGAAAAGCCGACCTGGCGACGATGGAGACCGCTCCCCTGCATACGGACCCTTCGGAAAAGCAGGGAACCTGAGATTCCGCCCGTTCGCGACAGAAAACGGGTGCATCCGAAAAAAGGGATATATTTCTTGTCCGAAACCGTATATCGAAATCACAGACAGGACATGACACGAATCGCAATCAAGCGGGTCTACGAACCCGCAACGGACACGGACGGACTGCGGGTGCTGGTCGACAAACTCTGGCCGCGCGGCATCCGCAAGGAGGCGTTGCTCTACGACCTGTGGGCGAAGAAGATCGCGCCCTCCGCTCCCCTCCGGAGATGGTTCCATGCCGACCCGCAAGGCCGTTGGGAAGAGTTCCGCAAACGGTATCTGCACGAACTGGCGGCGTCGCCCGCCGTGAGGGCGTTCGTCGCAAGGATCGAAAAGGAACCGCGCGCGACGCTTCTCTACGCCTCCAAAAATGCGGAGGAGAACCACGCGCGCGTGTTACGGGAGTATCTCGAACGGGAGTCGGGATGACATATCCGTTGCAGGAAAATGCGGACGGAGTCTTTGCGAACAGAATTTTGCGGCCAGAACCGGAGATGCAGGCGATATTCACGGAGATCGGCCTGCGCACCTGCGGGCGCGGCGCCTTTCCCCTGCCTGCCGCCGCCGGCAGGCAAAAAGTCGCCGGCAACGGCGAACTTTTTATTTGACGCGCAATTCCGAATAAATTCGGTTGCGCGTCAAATAAAAAAGTCCGCGAACTTCGTTCACGGACTTTTCGCCTACCGGCTTGCGGAAAGGAGGGGATTCGAACCCCTGAAACCCTTTAGGGGTTTACTCGCTTTCCAGGCGGGCCAGTTCAACCACTCCTGCACCT
>OBAI01001082.1_pt1 | contig 22662 bp, 27 predicted proteins | sample 1517461 | NCBI WGS metagenome assembly OBAI01 (sample SAMN04571696, study PRJEB22368) | human gut metagenome | biome: human gut; material: stool | host: Homo sapiens | place: Luxembourg | collected 2012-06-29
AACCTTCTCTATTGGCATTACCACCATTATCCTTCTTAATACCCTTAAAGATGTTATGCTGTCTAGCTGTAATATCACCAATTGAGAAAAGTAAACTAAAGAACATTTGCTTATGTTCTTTATTTCCTCGAACTTCTGACCAACAAGCATCAAGTAATGATGCATCAATTGTGTTGCCTACACTCTGAAAGAGTTTAAGGCAATTTCTTAATCCATAAAAAGGATTATCGTTACTTTTGTTTAACTTTACCTGTACCATTCTGCTAATGTTTTATTTTATTTTTGTAAGTAACGTAGTTAGGATATTCTTTTCTATCTTTGAACTATATATGTCTTCCTTATACTACTAGAAAGTTTCAGTTTCACTCATAGCTGAAAGCTCTGCTTCAAGCTCCTTAATCTTATCTTCAGGTGACTTCTGAGATTCTTTAAGAGCTTTAAGTTTAGCTGTAAGTTCAGCTTTCTTCTGAGCATTTTCCTCAACTTCCGTTCTATACCTCTTGTAACCTATTACTAGGTTTACAAGCTCCTTCTGCTCCTTAGCAGTATCTAACTGCCTTGCAGTAGAATCGCTTGCAACCCACTCATCTTGACTTTCAAGCTGCTTAATCTTGTTAGATAAAGCAAGTCTGATGTTATTAAGAGAGTTGATTGTAGTAGTGTGGAGCAACTCAACTACATTGATAGGTGTGCCAAGCTTAGAATTTACTGTGTTGTTGCTAAGCAACATAGTAAGAAGCAATGAACACATCTTATCAAAGTGTTCTTTTGTGAAATTAATCTTTGCCATTAGATATTGATTTTATAGTATTCTTTACCATTTTCCTTGAGTTCCTTGACATACTCAATGTCAATTTTATCATTACATGAGTAGGAGTTTACAATTATAAATTCCTTACTCTCATCAAGGTTCTTTAATGCCTCTCGAAGGTCTTTTACTGTAAATTTTGCCATAGTTTTCTAACTTAATAAGTTATTCTATATAGAAGTAAGTAAATATTATAAGCTACTTTATAATTGAGATGATCATTACAGAAACATCCCAATTTACTTATAAACTCTCTTAAGTCTACTTTGTACTTATATATGACTTCTTAGTAGCCACTAATAATTTCAAAGTCTACCATATCACCATATTTGGCTTCAGTGATAAGCATACCAAAGTACTTTCCAAGATGCTGAGCAATCTCTTTATTTGCACAACCTAGGAACCCGAAATTAGCAGCAGCAACACCCAAACCATCGTAAGAGCCGAAGTAACCCAAGCCAGCAAGACCACCACCATAATTAGCGCAGCCACCAAGAACATTATACTCTTCTCCTTCACTCTTAATCTTGCCTATTACCTCCATTTTACCTGAGTTAATCACACTCTTATAGTAAGTAGAACTCTTAGTTACAAATGGATTGTAAGGATAATAGATGTAAGAGTTTTCTGGGTCTTTTATGAGATGCAAATCCTGACCCAAGTTAAGAGCTTTTCTGATGATGTTTAACTTGAACATAGCAGCAGAAGCCTTACTAATTGTAGCTATATTCTTTGTGATATAGAACATATCATCATAATTAAGACCAAGAGCTTCACAAGCCTTCTTAAAGGTTGTAATGTTCTTAAAGTTGTATGTCAACTCATCTTTGTCAAAGGCTTGAAGTGCAATCTCTTTGAGTGTTGCATTTCCACTGTTGAACCACTCTTTAGCCTTATTAAGAGTGACAGTTACATTTCTTTCTTTCATGTTATTTATATTAATTAATCCCAAATATACGCTTCATACTCACATCTAAGCTCCATTTCAGCTTGCTTAGCTTCTTCAAGATATATACTTAAGAAGTGTGAACATTCATCAAAACTTTCAATGTTTCCATCAAATTCAATGTACAACCATTGTTCACAGTATCTTACTGCTGATTGTTGCTTTTCAGTTGACTTTCTCATTAGTTCTAGATATTAGATATTCCTCAAAGATATTCCCTATTATAGGTCTATCCTTGAGAAATATTGTTCTACTTCAATCCTATGAGCTTTTTGATTCTAGCCCATAGTGTATTCTTCTCTGGCTGAACAGTAGAACTTCCACTATTCTTTCTGTTCTTATAGATAGTCTTAGGACCTACTGCTAAGAAACTTACACCCAATTTAGTTGGATTATTTGCAGGAGCTATAACTTGATACCAATGTATATAACAGGCATTACTTGTTCTACCTTCAAGCTTAGTTGCAGCATATCTGCAAGCTTCTTTAATGTTGTGAGGATTAGCTGTTATAGCCTGGACTAAAATATTATTCTCCTCATCAGTCCATCTTTTCTTTGTTATCATACTCTTGTTTGCTTTATTATTCTTGTTTCTTGTTTTTGTGTCCTTAGTAAGACTCGAACTTACATTCCAAGTTTAGGAAACTTGTGCTCTATCCATTGAACTATAAGGACAGTTGGGGCTTTTTATTCTTCAAGTGTGTGCCCTCTTCTATTCCTTCTTCACACTTATGGCTATAGAAGTAACTAGCTAGCTTAGTACTTTAGATTCACCATACTCTTTACACTTTGCAATCCTCAAAGTGTCAGTTAGAAAACAATGCTATTACATCTTCAAAAGTATATTCAACCTTATTTAAATCTAGTGATTTAGTAGGTTTAATAACCTTTGAAGACTCTTCATTGTATTCTCTAGCAACAACATCAACCTCTTCATCTAATAAAGAATGGTTTATTGCAAAGTAATATAGTTCTTTAATTGTCATAACTATTAACTTTTGTGCATCCAGTGAGACTCGAACTCACAACCCACAGCTTAGAAGGCTGTTGCTCTAATCCATTGAGCTATGGATGCTTCAATTAGATTATTTCTAAACCATGTATGTTACAGTATTTATCAGCTAGCTTTCTTAATGCAAGTGGGTCAATAGGGACTTGAACCCTAAACCTTCACATTATGAGTGTGCTGCTCTAACCACTTGAGCTATAGACCCTAAATGCTATTACTTCACAGTAATAGCACATCCTAAAAACAATCTTTAACCTTATAATAACTAAAACCTAATCTTCATCTAGTTTAAGTGTCTTATTAAATAGATTATAACCAGACACTATCTTGTACTCTTCTTCAGTAATAGTATATAAACAAGCTAAAATGAGCATAATATTTAATACTATTATACCAAAGAACCAACCATAACCTTTGTATGTAATACTATCTATACCACAAACAGAGAGTATTACTATGAGTGCTGAAACCCATAGTAATATGCCTTTTAGGATTAACTTAATACTTTTCATGATTTCTTAAAGTTTAATTCTTTCTGTATTTGCTCTTTTACCTCTTTTGAGAGATATTGCTTGTAGTCTTTTCCAGTCTTTGCAGACTTTCTATTGATATATACTGCACCACTCTTGGTAATATAGATAGGATATTTATTACCTTTCTTATCTTCCCAAGTATATTTAGTTTGCTGTCCTTCACTCTTTGTAGTTTGAGTAGTTGTAGACTTAAAAGTATTACCTTCTCTTGCTACTTGAGCATAGCTTGTACAGCTTAATAAAGCCATAAACAAGCAGAAAATGAGCTTTTTCATTATTTATTTTGCTGATTTTTACTTTCCATTATGATGTAAATTACAAGCCAAAAGACTATATTTGCACCAATGATTACTGTTGTATCTTCCATTGTTTCAGTAAAAATAGTTATGAATAACCATTTAACTTTTGCTTTTGCTTAGGAGAGAAAGGCAATAAGGTAGGGAGAGATATAGTCAACCTCTCCTACCTATTACCTTATGATTTCAAAGCATTAAGCCTCAACTCTGAAGATGTCAGACTCACCTGGCTTTTCAAGAGTGAGAAGCTTAGCAGATGCCAAGTCAATAGAATCACCTACTGCCTTAGCTGAGTTCTGTGACAGTGGGATGAATGTCTGTCCACCACCTACCATAGTAAAGCAAACTGAATTGCCATACTGTGATGCCACTACTACTGCTGATGCAACTGCTGCAACTTCCTCTGGTGAGAAAGCTCGTGAAGACTTAAGATTCCACTTACCAGCATACACTCTCAATGAACTAAAGATATTACCCATATCATTTCACCTATGCCCTTAGGATTTATTTTGGTATCTAGCACACCTGTTGTTTGTTGAATGTTGTTTGTTGTATAACCCCAATGACCTTGGAGTTGTCAGTAGCCAAGGAGGAGTAATTAGCCAAAGAGATAAGAAATATATAATATCTTTTGGCAATGACTTACTTCGCCTTGTCAAGAGCAAAGGAGGAGTAATTAGCCTAACTTAATACACATTGCAATTAGCTCCTTGCTACTACCTTTCCCTTACCTTTATCTCTTTGCTTTTGGCTCTTGCTTCTGCCTCCCATTCCCTTGATAAGAAAGAAAAGAACCAAAAGAAAGAATTAATCCTAACTATAACTATTATTTTCTTTATATATTTCTTTTCTTTATATTACTTTCTTTTCTTGCTTCTATCTAAGGGGAGAAAAAAGAAAGGGCAAGAAGACTAATGTCTTCTCACCCAAAGATGCTAACTATTATATAGTAACTCTATAAATGTCAGCTTCACCACTCTTCTCAAGAGTAGTGAGTTTAGCCTTAGTAAGGTCTATAACCTCACCAGTAGCACAGTTAGAGTTCTGGTCAAGTGGGATATAAGTTAATCCACCACCAACCATAGTGAACTGAACTGAGTTACCATACTGTGATGGGACTACTACAGCCTGAGAGACCTGTGCAATCTCTTCAGCAGTGAAGTTTCTAGTCTCTTTAACAGACCACTTACCAGCATAAACACGAAGATTACTAAAGATATTCATAATAAAATGACGGTTCACCTAAGCACCGTAAGGTTCAAAGTTAATATTAAGTCAAGAAAGTAGGAGGATTAATTAGCCTCCTGAAAGAGAGAATCTAGTTTAGCTCTAGACTCATAGTAATCATAAGGGTCAAAAGCATCAACCCAATCATACTGACTATCCAATGTATCCAACAGCTCTTCAGTAGCTTTATTATAAGCATCATAGGCTTTAATAAGTTCTGTCTTGTACTTAAGAGTGTTGTAGTTGGCAACTTGGAGGTCATTTGGTTGACCTGCCTTAAGACCTGCTACAAATGCTACTACAGCAGCAAGTGAGCAAAGGAAGATTGTCTTCTTCATAATTAGTTTTTATTCAAGAGTGAAGGAGGAATAATTAGCTCCATAGTCTAGACTAGGGGGACTATCCCAATCAAAGAAGGGGGAGGGGTGGTTAGCTGGTATTATCAACCACTTCTATAAATACCAAACTTCCAAAAAAATTTCAGAAAATTTTTCTCAAAGTACCTCTAAACATAAATAATTTACTTATAGTATGAAAAAAGTTACTGAAAAATTTGGTAGTTTCAAATATTATTTGTACCTTTGCACTCAGTTAATAAACAATGCCTCTTAGTGTAATGGTTAGCACACAAGTTTTTGGCACTTAGAGTAGGGGTTCAAATCCTCTAGGGGCAACTAGAAAGTTAGTTGTTTGTTTGTTGTTTATATTGATTAACCTCCTTAATCTGTGAAGATGAAAGAGGTGCATAGAGCTATCATCTAGTGGTAAGGATGCAAGGTTTTCAACCTTGTCACAGGGGTTCAAATCCCCTTGGCTCTACTATATAGGCTATGTGGTGTAATGGTTTACATATCACACTGTCAATATGAATGATAGGGTTAAATTCCCTCATAGTCTGCAATGGAGGTTTAAGCCTAATTGGTAAGGCAGTAGTCCTGAAAACTACTAGTAATCACTAATAGTGATGTGCAAGTTCGAGTCTTGTAGCCTCCTCTATACTATGGGGCAAGTGATGTAATTGGCTAACATACTTCCTTTGCAAGGAAGAATTAAGGGTTCAAGTCCCTCTTGCTCCACACTAACTATAGTGATAGTTAAGTTGATAATTCACATTATTAACTCTAAATTATATTGATATGAAAAAGATTTTATCTTTAATTAAGAAAGGTGTAAATGCTTATTTAAATGCTTTGGCTAAATGTCCTTACGCACCTTCAGGAACTATTCCAGTAGGAATCTAGTTCCTTTGATGTAGAGTTGATAATATAATATATTTGGGTCCTTAGCTCAATAGGTTAGAGCAATTGACTGTTAATCAATAGGTTGTGGGTTCAAGTCCCACAGGTCCCGCAGAAATGGGTAGATAGTTTAATGGTAAAACCCTAGTCTCCAAAACTAGAAGATGTGAGTTCGAGTCTTACTCTATCTGCAATGGGAAAGTAACAAAGATGGTCTATGCAGAGAACTGAAAATCCTTGGATGTAAGTTCGATTCTTACCTTTCCCACATAAGGGTATATAACTCAGTTGGTTAGAGTACTTGACTGATATTCAAGAAGCCATAGGTTCAAATCCTATTATACCCACTCTAATTCCTTGTCTTTAAGGAATATATGTTGATGTACTTCAATGGTAGAAGGCTACTCTCATAAGGCAGTAGTTGAAAGTTCAAGTCTTTCCCTCAGCACTGAATATAATAATATGAATAAAGGATTAGGTAGTAAGATTTTAGAATTATACTCTAAAGGGTATACCAGGAAACAAATAGTAGAAGAGCTAAACTGCTGTAAATCAGTAGTTAGTTATCACTTGTCAAATAAATATAAGTCTATTAAAAAGAAGAACATTTGTGAATGTGGAAGACCTAAGAGTATAATTGCAGAAAGATGTTCAGTATGTGAGAATAAGTTGAGAAGAGAAAGGTTATTTAATAGAACCCTACAAGATATAAAGGATTCTACTGTCAATAAAAATAATCCTTATCATATAGTAAGGGCACAGGCAAGAATGTTATTGCAGGAATCAGGAAGAGAGCCTAAATGTGCTATTTGTGGATTCTCTGAATATGTTGAAGCCTGCCATATTAAAGCTATAAGTTCCTTTCCTTTAGATACAAAGGTAAGAGAAGTTAATAGTTTGAATAATTTGGTTTATCTTTGCCCTAACCATCATATATTATTTGATAGGGGAAAGTTAAACAAAGAAGATATTTCTTGCATAGGCAAGCTTAATTCCTAATATAAAGGAGTTATGAAGGATTGTGTTAGTAGCTCAATTGGCAGAGCAAAGGTTTGTGGTTCCTTAGGTTGTGGATTCAAATCCCATCTAACACCCTAATTATGTATATATAATATGGTAGTAACAGACAACACTATAATAGAATCAGCTACTCCAAAGTATCCTGAATTAATGAGTTCAGATGCTGAAGATAAGCTAAAGAAAGCTTTCTACAATCTAAGAGAAAGTAAATCTAAACTATCTAAACTTCGTATGGAAGTAATAGAATTAGAGACAAAAGTTAAGAAAGAAGAAGAGTCATATAGGAATATATCTGACCTATTTGAAATAACATTTGCTAAGAAAGAAATACAAGAAATAAAGAATACAGTTAATATGGGGATTATTAATCCAAGTGACTATAGAAATACTAATATATAATATGTGGTTATTGGAAAGTAATAGACCTAAACATCTACTCTATGCAATACCTTCAGCCTTCATAGGTACTATATTATTCAGTACTGGTTTAGCTTTTGGTATGGAGTTTAAAGACAAACAATATGGTGGTAAGTTTGATTGGCTTGATATAGCTGCCACAGAAATAGGTGGATTAATAGGTCAATCCTTGCAGATTATCTTTATTCTAGTACTAAAGAATCTACTAGTATAAATAATGATGCCTCCATGTTGGAATAGGTATACAAGAGGCACTTAAAATGCCTTGAGCAGTAATGCTCATGTGGGTTCAAGTCCCACTGGAGGTACTTATGCTTCCTTAGTTCAATGGATAGAACAAGACACTTCTAATGTTTAAATGAAAGTTCGATTCTTTCAGGAAGTACCTAATAAAGCTATAAATTCTAGAATAATGTAGCAACGTAACTCTTAGGGTTTCTGAGTATAAAATACTTGTAGAGTAAGACTAGTCCCTTTTGGATGTCGTAGAATCCACCTTTAGCCAAGGGAGTTGGCTATATACCCTCTTGATGGAATGGTAGACATAAAGGTCTTAGAAGCCTTGACCATAATGGTGTAAGAGTTCGAGTCTCTTAGGGGGTACTAAAAATAATTGTAAAAAGTTGCTAAAAAGTTTGGTAGTTTCAAATAAATTGCTTACCTTTGCAACTGTTAAAGATGGTCTCTTAGTATAAAGGTTTAGTATTCTTGCTTTGTAACCAAGGGATGTAAGTTCGAGTCTTACAGGGACCTCTACTATAAAATAGATTGTATAGGTTAATGCGGTAATATCTATACACTCTATGCCTACTGGAGAACTATTTTATAGTTTATTGTAGGCTATATACAGGGATGTTAGCAGTGGTAGCTAGTTAGCCTCATAAGCTAAAGGTCGTGGGTTCGACTCCCACTCCCTGAAGACTTACATAGAAAGAACCTCCACGTGGTGTAAGTTGGGTAATGCTAATCTTTCTAGTTTAATTCTCAAAAGAATGAAACATGGGGTACATATATTGTATAACAAATTTGGTAAATGGCAAGCAATATGTAGGCAAAACTACATATTCAGTAACCAAGAGATTTAAGGAGCATTGTAAGGACTCTTCTAAAAGAAGAAATGAAAAGAGACCCCTGTATGATGCATAAATATGGAATTGAAAACTTCGTTGTAGAACAATTATGTGAGTGTGACAATGAGGAACTATCATCTTACGAAATTCAGTATATTGAAAAGCTGAATACCTATCATACTGGTTATAATGTAACCAAGGGAGGAGATGGAAAAATACTTTTCGATTATAAGGAAATAGTATCATTATACAAAACTGGAATATCTATGGTTGAGGTTGCTGCCAAAATAGGATGTTCAGTTGACACTGTATCGAGGGTAGTACATATAAATAAGTTACCAAATAATAGGGTGTTCAGAGGATTTTGTAGAGAACCAATTAAAGTGCAACAATTAACCCTAGATGGTAAATTAGTTAAAACTTGGGATAGTATATCTGATGCAGCTTCTTGGTTGGTATCAAATGGATATGCAAAAACCCTTAATGGAGGAGTTAGACAGAAAATAAGTAGGTGTGCTAAGGGAAAACTGAAAACTGCTTATAAATTTATTTGGAAGATGGACTCCCACTCCCTGAACTAATATAAATAATATGATGCAAATATTAAATGCGCCTAATCTAAGACAGCTTGTAAGACAAGCAAATGATTTAGGTATAACTAAGGAAGAAGTAGTAACTATCCAACAATCTCAAGGACAGTTCTACTTAGTATATTATAGTAAAGAATAACTACTATGGCGGATAATAATGAGTTCAATAATGAACCTGTCTTTTATTGCAAGCATTGTCTATCACTAAAAATAAAGTCAGTTCCTGGTATGGAAGAACTAGATTATTGTGATGAATGTGGTGCTACAGATATTGGTAAAACTGATATAAACACATGGAGACAGATGTATATAGATAAATTTGGTTTTGATTATTTAGACAAATTTTAATATGGAAGAGACAAAAATGACAGTAGAGCAGGTTAAATCTGCTGCAAATGAACAAATTAGTATCCTGTATCAGAAGTTGCAGGAGGCTAATCTAGCTAACACTTTCAAAAGACTTGACTATCTATTTAAGATAGTTGAAGGTAATTTTAGTGAGGAATTGAAGGCTAAGGCAAGAGTGGAGATTGACCACATTGTATTTGGTTATCCTCAGGAAGATAAGAAAGAGGAGTAAACAATGGTTGGGAAAGTTAATAATGTTATAGGACTTTCCCAATCACCATTAGGTGATGAGTTCTTTAAGTGCTGGTTTATATTCTTAAGACCTCTACATCATCTTACTGATAGGGAGATAGATGTTATAGCATCATTCACTAAGCATAGATATGAACTATCAAAAGTAATTACTGACAGTTCATTACTAGATACAGTACTTATGAGTGAAGAGACTAAGAGAAAGGTTAGAGAAGACTGTAATATAACACTGGCACACTTTCAAGTTATAATGGGTAAATTGAGGAAGAATAAAGTTATCATAGATAATAAGATTAATCCTAAATTAATACCTAATATAAGTGAAGATTCAAAGAGCTTACAACTTCTAGTTATATTTCCTATAAAATGAAAAAGAACATTATCTTAAGTGTCTCTAAGGATTTAGGAATATCACCTGATGTTATTGAGAAAGTATATAGAGCTTATTGGTTGTATATTAAAACAACCATAGAAGCCTTACCTCTGAAAGAAGACCTTACAGAGGAAGAGTTCTCTAAGTTAAGGACTAATTTCAATGTTCCTTCACTGGGGAAATTAAGTTGCACTTTGGATAAATACAAAGGAACTAAGAGTAGATTCAAATTAATAGAGAAGTTTAGAAATGCTGAAAATAAATAGTATTAAACCACTGTTTAACAAGATAGTAACTACTTGTGATACTTATGAGTCTGATAAGACAGAGGGTGGTATTATTGTTAAAACAGATGGTACAATTAAGGAGTATCAAAGAGTTGAGGCAGTTGGTTCAACTGTAAGAGATATAAAGGTTGGAGACCTTGTACTTATTAATCCTAAGAGATACATTGTGCCTCAACATAAGGAGAAGAGAGATGAATCTCTGAAGGGTGTTATTGGTGATGAATTAACTATGGGTGTAAACTTCCCTATGGTTGAATATGGTGGTAAGAGACATCTACTTATTTATGACCAAGATATTGATTATATTATTGATGGAGAGGAAGTTAAAGATGAGCAGCCTAAGTCCTCATTGATACTCCCAGAGGACAAGAAGATTATTGTTTAACATAAAGCTCATGATTAAATTCATGAGCTTTTTTAGTTTATAGAAATATGAAGTTATTTAAATATGAAGGATATAAAGTAGTTATATCTGAAGAAGCTTTTGCTTTAAAAGTATTTAGACAAATATGGAATAGAGACAGAAGTGTAAATAAGGATAAAGCTATTATGGAGTTGGGTTACATCTATTTTATGGTTGACCCTAGAAGTGACTATCAATATCTAGTAGATGAAGATGAGAGGTCTAAAGCTATTATAGAAGGAGAGGGATTACCTAATGGATGGAAGCCTGATAAAGCCATAACTGAGGCTATGGAGTTCTATTCTAGGTTTAAACCAACTGCTGCATTGCTACTTGAGGATACAAGGTATGCTGTGGATAAACTTAGAAAACTGCTAAGAGAAATAGACTTGAATCAACTAGATGATAAGGGAAAACCTATTTATACACTTAACTCTGTTACTGCAACTATTAAGCAAGTACCTAGTTTAGCTAAAGACCTAGATGAAGCAGAAAAGGCTCTTGCATCTGAAATGAGAAGTGAAGGTAAGATGAGAGGTCAAGGTGAGAAGACAATATTTGAAGATAACTTGGATTTATGATAAGGGTAGAAGATATTGTAGAGGCTATAGGTAAAGACTTAAATACTACTTTAGTATTACATAAGAGTATAGAAACTCATCCTAGATTTAAAGTATATAAAATATATTCCTATGGTCTATATGCTATAGAAGATGATAAAATTATGTTACTTTCATTCAAAGTAAATAAAAATTCATCTACTGATAATATGGCAGAAGCTTGGGATGATTGTGACAAACAGTTTATCAGTTATATAGTAAGTTGGTTGTCAAGTGACATATATAAGAAATTGAAGAATGATAGAAGTAAATAAATACCAAACACCTCTTACTGATGAACTACTTGATACTTTACCAGATGAAGTAAGGGACCAACTATTTGACATTATTAATAATGTAGAGTTTGTCAAGAGGTTAATATCTCCTAGTAGAGGTTATGCTAAGGACAGACCAAGAGATGAAAGTGGAAAGATTATTGTAGATTTAGCTAATCCACATATATTAGAGAACATGGATTACTTTAGACCAACAGCTTTACATTATGAAAAATATGGCACTCTTACTAATTTGAGACCTAATGCTAATCCAAATAGTGCTTATGGTAAATGGGTAAGAGAGGAGAAGAGAAGATGTTGGGAAGGTTATGTAAGAGAGAGTGATGGAGAATGGGTTACAGGTTATATGTATTGGTTCTTAAATTACTCTCCTATTATGTTATCTAAAATAAGAAAAGGTTCTAAAAGAGCAGATAGAATTGAGGCTCTACCAGAGTGTTGGGAAGGAATTTATTGGAGATTTCATTGTATGGACCAAGCTTCAAATGGTGGTATATACAATAATTTCCAAGGAGGTCAGCACATGGCTGAACTTGCATCTAGAGGTAAGGGTAAGAGTTATAGTTTAGCATCTATACTTAATCATATCTTTGTATTAGGAGAGAATGAAGAAGCACATGAGAAGGTAAAAGGTATTGTTACTGCTTATCAGAAAGAATATCTTACAAAGGATGGTGTATTAAATAAGTTTGTAGATATGGCTAATTTCTGTGCATCTAATACTCAATTTCCTAGAAAGAGATTGAAAAACTCATTACAAGAAATGACTTGGATAATGGGTTATAAAGATGCAGAACTTGATATTGAGAAGGGTACTCAGAATACAGTACTTGGTGTATCATCAAAGGACGATGAATCTAAGTTGAGAGGTAAGAGAGCTGCTAAAATACTTATAGAGGAGTTTGGTACATTTCCTAGATTAACAGACCTTTATAATGTGTTGTTACCTTCTGTTCAAGAAGGTGATATTGTCTTCGGGCAAATTTATATGCTTGGTACTGCTGGTGATAATGAATCAGACTTTGCTGGTGCTCAGGAAATTATGTATAACCCAAAAGGTTATAATATGTATGCATTACCTAATGTGTTTGATAAATTTAATCAAGGAAGACCATACTTTGTATTCTTCTTTCCTGGTTATATAAATAGAAAGGGATGCTACAATCATGATGGAGTATCTGATGTAATCAAAGCTTTAATAGAAATTCTATTAAATAGGTATAGAGTTAAGTATAATTCTACTGACCCTAATACAATCATTAAAACTATTGCTGAAGTACCTATTACTCCAGCAGAGGCTATTGTAAAGACAGGTGTTAATATGTTCCCTGTTGCTGACCTTACAGAAAGGTTAGGTCAATTAGATAGTAACCCAAGAGAATATGATGATGTATATACTGGAGACTTAACTCTTAATAATAGTGGTATAGTAGAATTTAGACCTACAAGTGATATGCCTATTAGAGAGTTTCCTCATAAGGACAATAAGATTGAGGGTGCATTTGAGATATTCCAAATGCCTGAAATAGATAAAAGAACAGGAAAGGCTTATAATGCTAGATACATACTTGGCTGTGACCCTTATGATGATGATGAATCAAATACTATGTCTCTAGGTTCTGTTTGGGTACTAGACCTATGGACTGATAAGATTGTAGCTGAGTATACTGGTAGACCCCCTTTTGCTGATGATTTCTTTGAGAAAGTAAGAAGACTATGCTTATTTTATAATGGTAGAATGAACTATGAGAATAATAAGAAAGGTCTATTTGCATACTTCTCTAGAATGAATTGTACCTACCTTTTAACAGACCAATTAGAGTTCTTGAAGGATAAACAGATGATTAAAGATACTGGTTATGGTAATAAAGCTAAAGGTACTAATGCTACAGAAGCTATAAATGCTTTTGCTAGGAATAGGCTTAGAGCTTGGTTGCTTAAACCAACTACAGTCATACAAGTTGTAGATGGAGAAGAAACTGAAGTTGATATTCCAAATCTATTTACACTTAGAAGTAGAGCATTCATTAAAGAGCTAATAAATTATAATAGTGAAGGTAACTTTGATAGAATATCAGCAGCAGGAATGTTGATGCTTCTTAGAGAAGATAGAATAATTCTTTATCAAGGAAAGGTATCTAAAGAAAAGCAAGAAGCTGCTAATTCTAGCTATTTAGGTAATGACCCATTCTTTAAGAGGAACTATAAACAGTAAATTTAGTAAAAAATAGTAAATAATTCACTTAGATTCTTGTCTAAGTGAATTTTTTTATGTACCTTTGCAGAGTTAAATTATTAAAGAGCTATGAGTGAATTTTTGCAGTTTCCACCTCAGCAGCTTCCTATGAGTAAGAAGACAAAGAAATGGAGAAAGCAGATTCTTGATTGGGGTTCTAATAGAGCTACAATTACTAGTTCATTAGTTAGGAAAAGTGTAATACACAAAAGGATTAATTATGACTTGTTGAATGGTATAGTACATCTTAATGATATGATGACTATTATCAATCCAGACAATATACAGGCACAATTTATTCCTAGTAAGATTCAACATTATCCTATTATGAACTCTAAACTCAATGTTCTGAGAGGTGAGGAGTCTAAAAGAGTCTTTGACTTTAGGGTTGTTATTACTAATCCTAACTCTATCTCAGAGATTGAGAATAACAAGAAGCAAGCTTTACTTCAAGACTTACAACAAGCAGTTGCTGATACTTCTCAGTCAGAGGAGAAATTTAATGCTAGGCTAGAAAAGTTAAATGATTATTATACATTTGAGTGGCAAGATATGAGAGAGATAAGAGCTAATGCTCTACTTAATCATTATTCTAAAGAATATAATATGCCACTTATGTTCAATAAGGGGTTCATGGATGCTATGACAGTTGCAGAAGAGATATATCAATGTGACATTGTAGGAGGTGAACCTATTATTGAAAGACTTAATCCAAACAAGGTTAGAGTCTATAAGTCAGGATATTCTAATAGGATAGAAGATGCTGATGTTATTGTTATAGAAGACTATTGGAGTCCAGGTAAGATAATTGATACATACTATGATGTTCTTAGTAAGAAGGATATGGAGTATATTGAAAAATTACCTAATAAAATGGACCAAGGTTCAATAGATTCTATGGATAATGTAGACCCAAGACATGAGTTCATTAGAGTTGATGATGGAGTTGCAGGAGATGCTATTTATAAGGATGGTTTCTTCTGGAGTCCAAATGGAAATGCTAGTGGTGAAAGTGATTCTATGTTACCTTATGATATGGAAGGAAACATTAGAGTTGTTAGAATGTTTTGGAAGTCTAGAAGGAGAATTAAGAAGATTAAATACTATGATGAACATGGTGAAGAGCAATTTAAGTTTAGGGATGAAAACTATGTAGCTAATACTGATTTAGGTGAAGAAGAGCAAATACTTTATATTAATGAAGCTTGGGAAGGTACTAGAATAGGTGAGGACATCTATGTTAATATGAGACCAAGAGTAGTTCAATATAATAGATTAAGTAATCCTTCAAGATGTCACTTTGGTATTATAGGTTCTATTTATAATCTTAATGATGATAAACCATTTTCATTAGTAGATATGATGAAGCCATTTAGTTATCTTTATGATGCTATCCATGACAGACTCAATAAACTATTAGCCAAGAATTGGGGTAAGATAGTTACTCTAGACCTAGCTAAAGTTCCTGCTGGATGGGATGTAGAGAAATGGCTTTATTTTGCAAAGACAAATAACATTGCAGTAGTAGATAGTTTCAAAGAAGGTAACATTGGTGCAGCTACTGGTAAATTAGCTGGTGCTATGAATAATGCTTCTAGTGGAGTTATTGATGCTGAGCTTGGTAACTCTATACAACAGAATATTAATCTACTTGAATTTATCAAGATGGAAATGTCTGATGTAGCAGGCATTTCTAAGCAAAGAGAAGGTCAGATTTCAAATAGAGAAACTGTAGGTGGTGTAGAAAGAGCTACATTGCAATCTTCACATATTACTGAATGGTTATTTGTTATCCATGAAGATGTTAAGAAAAGGGCTTTAGAGTGCTTTCTTGAGACAGCTAAGATAGCTCTTAGAGGTAGAAGTAAGAAGTTCCAATATATTCTTTCTGATGGCTCTATGAAGGTTATGGACATTGATGGTGATGAATTTGCTGAGGCTGATTATGGTCTTGTAGTTGATAATAGTAATGCTATACAAGAGTTACAACAAAAAATGGATATGTTGGCTCAGGCAGCTCTACAAAATCAAACATTAAACTTTTCTACTATCATGAAACTATATAATAGTTGTTCTATGGCTGAGAAACAAAGAATGGTTGAGAGAAATGAACAGGAGCTAATACAGAGACAACAAGAAGCACAGCAGCAGCAACTTCAACAGCAGCAACAACAAGCTGAAATGGAAGCTCAAGCTAAGGAACAAGAGATGCAGTTGAAAGATATGATGAATCAAAGAGATAATGAAACTAAGATTCTAGTAGCTACAATATCTGCTAACTCAAATCAGGAGAGTGATGATGGTGTTAAAGAGCAACCATTCTCAGAAGAAGCTAGAGCTAATCTTATGGAAAAGATGAGAGAGTTTGATGCTAAGTTAAAGCTTGATAGAGAGAAACTCAACTTAGATAGAGAGAGGGCTAAAACTGATGCTGAATTAAAAAGAAAGGCACTTAATAAGAAACCTCAAACTAGTAAATAAATATGGCATTATTTATAACAAATGAAGACCTAGAAAGGATAAAGCAGTACCTTATTGAAAATGGTATTAAGGATTCACAGTTTGAGGAACAATCTCAAATTAGAGGTGATGATTGGATAACATTAGTAGGTACTGAGGGTAACAAGAAACTCAAGATGGAAACATTGCTCAACCTTATTATTAAGGAAGGTCAACATGACTTTAATAAGAGTGGTGTTATGGTAGTTGATACCTTAAGAGAGCTTGAAAGATATATGGTAACCTTGTTTATGTAAGAGAAACTGATAGCTACTATAGCTATAGTAAAACAGGACAATGGGAACAAATACTTAAAGTCTATGTAGGACATGAAGAGCCAAAAGACCCAAATGTTCTATGGATAGACTTAGAGGATGATACTACATTATCTGCATCTGCCGATAATGAAGTTTTAGAACTTCAGAAACAAGTGCAGGAACTTACTTTGAAAGTAAAGGATATTAGTAGATTAGTAACTACTGGTATTGTTCCAGGTGATGTAAAGCACAGCTATAGAAGAGCTATAATGTCTACAGCAGAACCAATTAAACCTGATGATGCAGAAGGTAGTGAAGAAGAGGATGATAGTGAATGGAAACCTGATACTGAAGTATCAGAACCTACTGTATTTCATAATGCTGCAAAGCAAGATACTTCAATAAATTTTTCTCAAAATAAGCAAGACTTAGTAGATGGTGAAATGCTCTTCTATACAGATAAGAAGAAGTTTGTAATCTACTATGGAGGTAAATTCTATGCTGCTTCTTCTGGAGGTAATACAGGAGGTGGTAGTGGAGTTACAGCAGAAGAATTACAGGACTTAGCTTTAGACCACATGACTTTTGCTTGTGGAACTAAGCAATTTAGAGCTAGATGTAATTCTGATGGTATTTGGACAGTAACAGAATATAATGCTGAAGAAACAGCTCCAGGTAGTCCATTAGCATCTTGGGGAGTTTATGTAGAACATCTGTTATGTATAAACTCTGTATTCTGTGGAGGAGAAGGTTCTGAAGAAGCTTTAGTATCACATAACTTTGTAGAATTAGCTAATGGTTCTAAGGAGGATATTAATCTTAAAGGACTATATCTATTGTATACAGATGGTTCAAGAGAGAATGCTTCAGACATTGGTTATATTTGGAAAGTGCTACCACTTGAAGGTGTGATAAAAGCTGGCTCTACATTCTTAATTAGAGGAAATCAGTGTAACACATTAAAGTCTAGTATGATAAAAATAGATAGCTCTGATATGGAATGGGATATATCATTCAATCAAGGTAATTCTAGCTTCTACTTATGTGCTGGAACAGGATTTCAAGAATTACTTGATAATAATACCTTAGGTAACCCTTGGGTTAAGAACCAAGTAAAAGTAGGTTATATTGATTCTTGTGGCTTTGGAGAAGGCTCTGTTGGTGAAGGTTCTAAGCAATTCCTTGTAGATAGTGACTGGAATAAGGTATTATTTGTAAGATGGTTTATGCTTGAACCTGCTAAACAAGGTAATAAAGCCTATGCAGCAAGACAGACTACAGCTCTGTGGACATATATAGACTTGGAGAGGCAGTCTACTAGAGAAGGTAATAGTGTTCAGTATTACTATCCAGATTATATGAAAGAGAGATTTGCACCTATGGCTTCAACAAAAGGTAAGACCTTCTTCACTAATAAGACTACATTCAATCCAAGACAAGCTAATTATCTTAATACTACCTTTGGTATTCAAGCTACAGATAATGGAAATGGTGCTACTAGATGTTTTAACTGGGTATCTGTTGGTTACTATGATGAATATGTTGAAATAAGAAAGAAAGGAACTTCTGATTGGACTAGACATTATTCTATAACAGAAAAGAACAGCAGCAATACTGCTACTATCAATAAGTTTATCGAGCATTATAAGAGGTTAAGATGGATAGCATCTGATGGAACTATGGTTACTACTCATAAATGTATTGTAAGTGGTCTTACAAAAGGAGATTATGAGTACAGAGTTGGTAGAGATGATGACCCATATTATGTAAATGAACCATTGGAGTTTAAGGTATTAGCTAATAGTGATGTTACAAGTTTTACTTATGCTCAAGTAACAGACCAACAAGGATTCAATTGGGCAGAATATCAAGCTTGGAAAAAGTCAGCTATGATGCTTTCAAGAGAAGAGCCAGACATTCAATTCACTGTTAATACAGGTGATATAACTCAAAGTGGTAATAGAGTAAGTGAATGGTTAGATTATTATGATGGAAGGAAGTCACTCAATAATTTAGTTGAAATGTTTTCTATTGGTAATAATGACTTGTGTGGTCACAATGCAACAGAGCTTACTAATGGAGAGGATGCAACTTCTAAGTATAATCATATCAATGTTCTTAGGTACTTTACATTTGAGCTTGACCCAGATAATACTTATGAAGTAGAGTGGAATGGAGTTAAATATCCTATATACTCTTTATATTCATTTAATTATGGTGATTTTCACTTTGTATCTTTAAATTCAGAGATAGCAATAGCATCCAGTAAAATGTACAAGGACTGGAGTAGTGATACCTATGCAGGTGATAGAACATTTGCTGAGGCAGCTAATGCACAAATAGAGGCTTGGTTCATTAAAGACCTTCAAAAGTGGTCTGGTAAAGACACTCCAACTGACTGTGCTAAGTGTATAGTTTATATGCATGAAATGCCTTTTACCATTGTTACTTATGACTTTATGCAAGGTTCTGGCTCAAGAGCAGGTTCTCACTTAAATACTCTTAATGCTAATGGTAACTATAGATTCTCTAGACTATTCAAGAAGTTTGGTATAAGGCTTGTAATGGGTGGACATAAGCATACTTATTGTCTAAGTAAACCTATATATGATGCTCCTTCAAACTATATTACAGCAGCTAATAAAGTAGATAGTACTATTGACATTATGGGTGCTATGGAGGATAGCTTATCTAGAAAGCCTGTTATACAAGTTACAAGTGCTAAAGATGTTCAAACTAATGACTATGCTAGATATGAAGTAGTAGATAAAATTACTGCTCCTACTTATGTAATGTCTCAAGCTACTGGTTACAAACTAGTATCAAATAAGGAGCAACCATCAGGAAATGCTTATACAATACCTTGGTTAATGGCTTACTTTAAAGCTAGCACAAATGCTAGTAGTCCTACTGAAAATGTAGCTCAGCATAAACCTATGTACATTAGATATGATGTTACTCCTACTGAAATCAAGGTTACAGCAACACAAGTAGAGAATGTATGGAATGTAAATACTGAGAAGAATACAAAATCTTTTGATATGAATAAACAGCTATCTGATTTAAGTGTAACTAAGATGACACTTAGTACTACTTCAAATGAAGATATTGCTGCATATAATATAACTGATATAAAATCTTACACAATAACTTTGTGATATGAGTAATATAAAGAAACAAAATTCAAATGGTAAATGGGATGTTTTAGCTTCGGGGAAAGCCACAGGAATAGCTGTAACTAACCCCAAGCTACTCCAAGAGGGTGAAACTATTGACTCTGTAGATGGAGTTCTTGAGAAGCACCAAGATGCCATTGACAAGTTACAGCACAATGTCTCTTGGCTAGCTAAGCATGGAGGTGGAGGCTCTGGTGGTGGAGGTGGTAGTGATGTAACTGAAGCTACTTGTGATATTACAGTTAATGACCAATTAACTGGTAGTAATATTCTTATTGATGAGAATGGATTGAAGATTAGTCTTACTAATATTAGTGCAAAGGTTACAAAGACTTGGAATGTAACAGTGAGAATTGGTGCTACTCAAATAGCTTCTACGGTTCTATCTTTTACTGCAAATACATTCTATCTAAGCTTAAGTAAGATTTCTCCTTATCTTATTAATCATACTGGTAACCTTACTATTGGAGCTTCTTATGAAGATGAGACTAATGGTATATATGGTTCATCTTCATGGTCAGGAACTGTTCTTGAGGCTGTGGTTAATGTTAAAACTAGTAACTATAACTTTAACTTAGATAAGCTTGATACTGCTCAATTAGTATATAACTACTCTGTTGGTATTGTAGGAGCTTATACAATGACTATTTTAGTTGAAAAGGGAGGAGTTGAGCTTGCTAGAAAAGAAATTCCTATTACAATTAATAGTACTTCAGCTCAGGTTAAAACCATTGACTTAAGTAATATCATTCCAACAGGAATGGGTTCTACTCAAATAGTTGGTGTATATAATATAACTACTACATTGTCCTATGATGTTAATCCACTTGTTAAAGGAAGCACTAAGAGTACAATTACCATTGTAAGTGATGAGATTCTTATTGCTTCTACTGTAATGAGTGAATCTCAAGATAAGCCTACTGAAGTAAGTCTTAGTGCATCTATAAATGTAGTATTCACTGCATACCTGCAAGGTGCTACTACTTTTAAGTATAAGCTACAAATAGCTAATACTATTGTCAAGCAAGATACTATAGGTTATTTTGGAACAGAAGTTAATGAATATCTTCCTGTTAATGGAGATTGGGCTGTAGAAAATGCAGTAGTTCCATTAATTCTAACAGTATCATCAGGTGAAAGGGTAGTAGAAAAGACATATTACATTAAGTTTGTAAAAGCTACAGATACTTTCTTAAGTGTATCATCTGCATCAAGAGTTCACTTGATAAGCGAAATGTTAGCTAGAAACTATAATACAGGTGAGTCTAAGTTTAACCTTACAGCAAGTGGCTATGAGCAAGGAGGTAGTAGTTATGATTTAACATCTGTTCTACAAACACTTAATGGAAATAGCTTAAGTACTATAACTAAGCTTAGCAATGGTCTTCCATACTTAAGATTAAGTAATAGTGCTTATGCTAGTCTAGGTTCTTTTAAGTACAATGATAAGACATTTACACTTCCTAATCTTATAGTGACAGATGCCTTTACAATGTCTATATGCTTTAAGGCTGATTATCATCCAGATGATGATAGAACTATATTATTCTGTGGTAATACTGATGCTACAACAGGAACTCTTACAAGTGGTATTTCTATTGATGCTCATGATATTTATATCAATAATAGAAGTGTTGCTAAATTAACTGATGAATCTATTAACTCTGTTGATGTTACTTGTCAGAAAGTAACAGCTAAAAATATAAATGATAAGGGTGAAGAAATTACTTATGATACATTTATCATTAAGGTATATGTTGATGGTGTATTAACAGCAGTTACTAAGGAAGCTTCTTTCCCATCTCTATCAGATAGAGTATATTTTGGTGGAAGAATAGCAGGAAATAAGCCTACATATCTATGTGATTGCAATATCTATAATTTTCAATTATATGATACTGCTCTTACTGATTTTGACATAATGATTAACTATATTAATAATAAGGTTAGTACATCTTATATTAATAACCAACCTAACTTCTCAATTATAACAGAAGAGTTAAAAACTAATTTCTGTGAAAGAGCAAGTGATGGTTCAGTTACTTCATATATGTTTAAGAATGGTGAATATACTATTGACTTCTTACTTGATGGTAGTTCTCACTTGGATGTAACAAAGCTGAATAACTACGCTAAGGTATTAGGTATTCCAATTATGTTGATAGATGTTAGTACTGATGCTAACTGGACATTTGATGCCTTTGTTACCCAGCAAACAGCTGGTAATGTATCTCTTCCAGAGACTTCTGGTAGAACTATTCAATATTGGGACCCTAATGGAGCTAATACATCTATTATTAATATTACTAATGCTTCAGTAAAACTTCAAGGTACTTCTACACTGTCTGACTCTGTAAAGAACTTGAATATAACAGTTCCTGAAGATACAGTATTTATTCCTAAGGATACTTGGTTCCCTGAACAAACCTATACTCTTAAAGCTGATGTTGTAGATAGTTCACATAGTAATAATGCAGCTATTGGAGGATTTATTAATGAGAAACTTGGCTATGATGAACAGACAGGTGCTTTCTTCCCATTTGATAGAAATGCAATAGATAATGTATACACTTCTGACTATAAAAAGAAACAACAGCCTACAGTAACATTAAAGCATACTGTAGAAGGTTTTCCAGTATTCTTGATAATGAAGTTTAATACCAATACTTCAAGTACTATCTCAGTTACTCCACTTGGTATTTATTCATTTAATATTGGTAGAGATGCTTATAGAAACTTAGGTTTTAAAAAGGTCAATAGTATTAGTGATTCTGTTGGTGAT
>OBAI01001086.1_pt1 | contig 22640 bp, 16 predicted proteins | sample 1517461 | NCBI WGS metagenome assembly OBAI01 (sample SAMN04571696, study PRJEB22368) | human gut metagenome | biome: human gut; material: stool | host: Homo sapiens | place: Luxembourg | collected 2012-06-29
CGAGGTGCCGGTGCTGGCGCTCACGGCGTCGGCCACACCCGCCGTCGCCCGCGACATCATGCGGCAGCTGCGCTTCGCCGAACCGCACGTTCTGCGCAGCTCGTTCGCACGGCCCAACCTCTCCTACGCCGTGCGGCACGACGAGGACAAGAACGAGCAACTGCTTCGCGTGGTGCGCAACGTGGCCGGCAGCGGTATCGTCTACGTGCGCACGCGAGACGGCTGCGAACAGCTCACCGAATTCCTGCGCGACGCAGGCGTCGCCGCGACCTGCTACCACGGCGGCCTGGCCAACGCCGAACGCTCGATCCGGCAGGAGGAGTGGCTCGCGGGCCGCACGCGCATCATGGTGGCCACCAACGCCTTCGGTATGGGAATCGACAAGGCCGACGTGCGTTTCGTCGTCCACTACTCCATGCCCGACTCGCTCGAAAGCTACTATCAGGAAGCGGGCCGTGCGGGACGCGACGGAAAGCGCGCCTATGCCGTGCTGCTCGTCGCCCCGGACGACGCCGAGCGCGTGCAGCGCCGCTTCGACCTGCAATTCCCGCCGCTCGACGAGATCCGCGACATCTACGAAAAGGTCTGCTCCTACCTGCAAATCGGCATCGGCGACGGCGAGCAGGCGTCGTTCGTCTTCAACATCCACGACTTCTGCGCGAAGTTCCGCCTCTTCGGCGGCAAGGTCGCCAGCGCGCTGAAACTGTTGCAGCAGAACGGTTATCTGACGCTCACCGACGAAATGCGCAACCCCGCGCGCATTCTCTTCTGCATCAGCCGCGACGACCTCTACAAACTACGCGTGGTACGCAACGACCTCGACCACTTCATCCGTACCGTGCTGCGGCTCTACGACGGCGTTTTCACCGATTTCCGCCCCATCGACGAGCAGGAGATCGCCGCGGCGAGCGGCTACAAGGTCGAGCATGTCAAGGAGCTGTTCAAGCGGCTGTGGCAGATGCGCGTGATCCGCTACATTCCGGCCAATCAGGCGCCGATGCTCTTCTTCGATTGCGAGCGGCTGCCGGCGGCCGACCTCTACATCGCCCCCGAGACCTACCGCCGCCGTCAGGAGCTGGCCGAAGAGCGCTTCTCGCACATGATCGCCTACGCCGCCAACGAAACCGAGTGCCGCAGCACGGTGCTGGAACGCTATTTCGGTGCGGCCGACCCCGCGCCGTGCGGTGTCTGCGACATCTGTCTGGCGGCGCGCAAACGCGCGAAATCGGCCGAAGCTCCGCTCGACGAGGAGATCCTGCGACAGCTCGACGCCGAACCGCTCGCGGTCAAGGAGCTGGCAGCGCGCTTCCGCTGCGACGCCGAACGGGTGTTGGAGGCCGTCGAACGATTGCAGCACGCAGGTAAAATTTCGACGGCGGAGAGCGGAAAACTCGCAATTAATCGGTAACTTTGCGTCGCCTGAGAGAATTCGCATGGAAAAACGAACGTTTCAACAGCACATATCGAACGAAGATACCGCAAAGCTGCCTGCCGTGCTCTTCGACGGCCCGATCGTCATCGTCGACGACGAGAACCAGGTCGAAGCCGCCTGCCGCGACCTGGCGTCGTCGCCCGTGCTGGGCTTCGACACCGAGACGCGCCCCTCGTTCAAGGCGGGCGTCACCTACCGCGTCGCCCTGCTGCAACTCTCCACGCCGCGGCGCTGCTATCTGTTCCGCCTCAATAGGATGCGCTTCGAGAAGCAGCTCGTCAAACTGTTGGAGAACAAGGCGATTCTGAAAATCGGCGCCGACGTGGCGGGCGACATCCGCTCGCTGCTGGCCCTGCGCCGCTTCCGGCCCGGCGGCTTCGTCGACCTGCAACAACTGGCCCCCGACTGGGGCATCGAAGAGAAGAGCCTGCGCAAGCTTTCGGCCATCGTGTTGGGCAAGCGCGTCTCGAAAGCCCAGCGGCTGAGCAACTGGGAAGCGGCGCAGCTCACCGAAAAACAGATGCGCTACGCCGCCACCGACGCATGGATCTGCCCCGAAATCTACCGCACGCTGCAACATACCCTTAAACCGAACGACAAATGACGACCCACCCCCGTATTTTCCTGCGCAGAGGCAAAGAAGAGTCGCTGCTGCGCCGTCACCCATGGATCTTCTCGGGTGCGATCGGCCGCGTGGAGTGTCCCTCCGACACGATCGCCGAGGGGGAGATCGTCGACGTCCATACCGCCGCCGGCGATTTCATCGCACGCGGCCACTACCAGATCGGATCGATCGCCGTGCGGGTGCTCACCTTCGCGCAGGAGCCGATCGACGCCGCATGGTGGCGCGCTCGCATCCGCTCGGCCTGCGAAGTGAGGCGCACGCTCGGTCTGATCGGCAATGCCGCGACGACCTGCTACCGGCTCGTTCACGGCGAGGGCGACTCGCTGCCGGGGCTGGTGATCGACATCTACGGCACGACGGCCGTCGTACAGTGTCATTCGGTGGGGATGTACCGCTCGCGGATGCAGATCGCCGAGGCGCTCCGCGAGGTCTACGGCGAGCGTCTCGCAGCCGTCTACGACAAGAGTTCGCAGACGGTACCCTACAAGGCGGGGCTGAACGCCGTGGACGGATACCTGGTGGGTAAAGTCGCAGCTCCGACACAGGAGGTGTCGGAAAACGGCCATCGTTTTCTGGTCAACTGGGAGGAGGGGCAGAAGACGGGCTTCTTCCTCGACCAGCGCTGCAACCGCGAACTGGTGGAACGCTACGCTGCGGGCCGCACCGTGCTCAACACCTTCTGCTACACGGGAGGATTCTCGGTCTACGCCGCCGCGGGCGGAGCGAAGGAGGTTTGCTCGGTCGACGCCTCGGAGCGAGCCGTGCAGCTGGCCGACGAGAACATGCGGCTGAATTTCGGCGACAGTTTTCCCCACACGACGCTCGCCTGCGACGCCGTGGAGTACCTCAAACAGATCGGCGACCGCTACGACCTGATCATCCTCGACCCGCCCGCCTTCGCCAAGCACCACAAGGTGCTGGGCAACGCCATGCAGGGGTACAAGCGCCTCAACGCACGGGCGTTGTCGCAGATCCGGCCGGGCGGCATCCTTTTCACCTTCTCCTGCTCGCAGGCCGTGACGAAGGAGCTGTTCCGCACGACGGTCTTCTCGGCGGCAGCCATCGCCGGCCGCAACGTGCGCATCCTGCACCAGCTCACGCAGCCAGCCGACCACCCGATCAACATCTATCACCCCGAAGGAGAGTATCTCAAAGGGTTGGTGCTCTATGTGGAATAAACCCTCCGACAGCGAACGGATCGATGCCGTGACGGCGTGGCTCGATGCGGCAGGCATCGCCTGCGACCTCTATTTCCACCCCGCTTCGCCCACGATCGAACTGGCCAAACGCCACTGGCGCGACGACGGGTCGAAACACTGCAAAAACCTCTTTTTCCGCAATCACAAGGGCAACCGGCACTATCTGGTCTGCTTCGACTGCGACCGCACGCTCTCGATCCACGACCTCGAAGCGCGGCTGCATCAGGGAAAACTGTCGTTCGCCTCGCCCGAGCGCATGATGCGTTATCTGGGGCTGGAACCCGGTTCCGTCTCGCCGTTCGGGCTCATCAACGACGCAGAGCATCACGTCCACCTCTTTCTCGACCGCAACCTGCTGTACTGCCCGTCGCTGAGTTTCCACCCCAACGACTGCCGCGCCACGGTAGTCATCGCCCGCACGGAGTTCGAACGGTATCTCGCGCGGGTGGGCAACAGCTATGAGTATCTCGATCTCTACGAGGAGTAGCCGTCCGCTCCGCCGCCCTTCGCCCCTCCCGCAGATAGAGAGAAAACCGCCTCTTTCGAGGCGGTTTTCTGTCAGACCAGTCCATCTATTCGTAAATCAGATACTTTTCGCGCATTTTCGCGAAACGCTCCACGTCGGGCCGCCAGCGTGCACGAATCTCGGCCGCGGAACGGCCGTCGAGAATCATCTCGCGCACCCAGCCCACGCCGATCAGCTTCTCGAACATCGGAGTGAAGAACGCCTCGCCCAACCCCAGCGCACGATAGGCGTCGATCACGTAGTCGAGCGTCAGCCCCTCGGCGAGAATCTCCTCGCAGGGCTTCTCGCTCAGGTCGACACCGCGACATAGGCGTCCTTCCAGAGGAGGATGTTTCGCGCCGGCTGTCGGCCGCGGCGTGAAGACGAAGCCGTAGCGGTCGGCCGGCATGTCGGGATGGCCGTAACACTCGAACGGACGGTCGGTGCCGCGCCCCAGACTCACCACCGTCCCTTCGAAGAGGCAGATCGACGGATAGAGGTAAATCGACCGCTGCGTCGGCAGGTTGGGCGACGGCGCCACGGGCAGCTCGTAGCGCGTGGCATGGGTATAGCGGCGGCACGGTACGACTGTCAGGTCGCACGGCTTCGCCCACCCCTCGCCCACGGCCATGCGGGCGATCTCGCCCATCGTCAGTCCGTGTACGACGGGAATCGGCAGCGCGCCGACGCCCGACTTGTATTTCATGTCGAGCACGGGGCCGTCGATGTACGATCCGTTGGGATTGGGACGGTCCAGCACCACTACCGCGCGGCCGAAATCGGCGCAGGCATCCATCATGCGCAGCATCGAAATATAGTAGGTGTAGAAACGCAGACCCACGTCCTGCATGTCGACCAGCAACACGTCGAACGAGCGCATCGCCTCGTCCGACGGTCGGCGCGTGCGGCCGTCGTAGAGCGAACGGATCGGCACCCCCGTGCGCTCGTCGACCGAACTGGCGACGTGCTCGCCCGCATCGGCCGTCCCGCGGAATCCGTGTTCGGGCGAGAAGATCGCCGTCAGGCGCACGCCGCTGCGATGCAGCAGGTCGACCAGATGCTCGTCGCCCACGCGCGAAGTCTGGTTGGCAAGCACGGCCACGCGGCGCCCGCGCAGCAGCGGGAAGTAGGCCGCCGTATCGGCCGCCCCGACCGTCACCCCGTCGCACGCCCCCTCCGGCGCGGCCGCCGCAGCGACCGGCAGCAGCATGCACAGCAGCGAAAAAAGCAAGAGTTTGCGCATCGCCTTCGTTTTATCGTTTCATATCTTCGACCAGCGCATCGACCAGCACGCGGCAGGCAGGTTCGACAGCCGTCGAATACCCCTGCTTCAACTCGACAGGCGCGCCGACGACCGGCCATTTCATCCCCTCGGCGAACTCCGTCATACGACGTACGGCGGCACCGGCCCACGTAAAGGAGCCGAAGCAGGCGAAACGGCGGTGCGGAATGCAGCGCTCGGCGATCTTGCGCAGCAGCGCATCGACCGGCGGGTAGAGCTGGCCGTTGTAGGTCGGCGAACCGACGACGAGCGTATCGTAACGGAAGATGTCGCGCAACACCTGCGACACGTCGGCCGTCGAAAGATTGTAGACGACGATCGGCCGCACGCCTGCGGCGGCCAGGCCGCGGGCGACGGTCTCGGCCATCTGCTCCGTATTGCCGTACATCGAACCGTAGGCGATGACCGCCCCCGGCTCGCCCTCGTAACGGCTCACCTTGTCGTAGAGCTCCACCACGCGGGCGATCTCTCGGCGCCAGACGGGGCCGTGCGTCGAGCAGATCATGGCAATGTCGAGCGGGGCGACCTTCGCCAGGGCGCGCTGCACGGGCTGGCCGTATTTGCCCACGATGCAGGCGTAGTAACGGCGCATCTCCTCCCAGAAGGGTTCGACGTCGAGCTGCTCGTCCGTCACACCGCCGTTCAGTGCGCCGAACGTGCCGAACGCATCGCCCGAGAAGATCGTACGCTCCTCGGCGCACCACGTGGCCATCGTCTCGGGCCAGTGCACCATCGGAATCATGCAGAACGCCAGCGTCAGTCCGCCCAGGTCGAGCACGTCGCCCTCCCTGACCTCGACCGTACCGCACGCGATGCCGTAGTAGCCCTCGATCATCTGCAACGTCTTGGCGTTGCCGACGATCCGCACGGCGGGATAGGCCTGCCGCACGGCGGCGATCGAAGCCGAGTGGTCGGGCTCCATGTGGTTTATCACCAGATAATCCAACGGTCTGTCGCCCAGCCGTTCGCGGACGTTGGTCAGCAGACGGCCCGTGAAGCAGGCGTCGACCGTATCGACGAGCGCCGTCCGCTCGCCGCAGACCAGATAGGCGTTGTACGACACGCCGAGCGGCAGCGGCCACAGCCCCTCGAAAAGATGCTTCGTGCGGTCGTTCACCCCGACGTAGAAAATACGATCCGTGAGTTTTGTCAAGTCTTTCATAACGGATACTGCAATTTATTTATCGAAATACCTTTATTATTTCCACTCACGCCTCGGCGCCGAACTGCATGAGGTAGGCCTTGATGAAGGCGTCGATCTCGCCGTCCATCACCGCGTCGACGTCCGACGTCTGGCAACCCGTGCGGTGATCCTTCACACGGCGGTCGTCGAAGACGTAGGAGCGGATCTGCGACCCCCACTCGATGCGTTTCTTGCCCGCTTCGAGCGCCTGCTGCGTGGCCATGCGCTTGTCCAGTTCGCGCTGGTAGAGCTTGCTTCGCAGAATGCGCATCGCATTCTCGCGGTTCATCAGCTGCGAGCGCGTCTCCATGTTCTCGATCAGGAACTCGACCGGTTCGCCCGTATCGGGATCCTTGCCGTGATAGCGCAGCCGCACGGCCGTCTCGACCTTGTTGACGTTCTGACCGCCGGCGCCCGACGAGCGGAACGTGTCCCACTCGATGTCCGAGGGGTTGACGACCACCTCGATCGAATCGTCCACAGCGGGCGACACGAAGACCGACGCGAAGGTCGTCTGGCGCTTGTTGTTGGCGTTGAAAGGCGACAGACGCACCATGCGGTGCACGCCGTTTTCGCTTTTGAGATAGCCGTAGGCGTAGTCGCCCTCGATTTCGAGCGTGCAGGACTTGACGCCCACCTCGTCGCCCGCCTGGTAGTCGAGCGTCTTGACCTTGTAGCCGTGGGCCTCGCACCAGCGGGTGTACATGCGCAGCAGCATCGACGCCCAGTCGAGCGCCTCGGTGCCGCCGGCTCCGGCGTTGATGTCCAGAATAGCGCCCATCTTGTCCTCGTCGCGACGCAGCATGTTGCGCAGTTCGAGCGCTTCGATGTGGGCGATCGTCTGCGCATAGTGCGCATCCATCTCCTCCTCGGAGATCACCCCCTCTTTCAGGAAATCGGGCATCAGTTCCAGATCCTCGACCTCCTTGCGGATCGTGTCGTAATCGGTGATCCAGCTCTTGATCGACGCCACCCGGCGCAACTGCTCCTGCGCACGCGCCGCATCGTCCCAGAAGTCGGGTTCCTGCGTCTTCTCCTCCTCGTTCTGCAAATCCATGCGCTTGCGTTCGATGTCGAGACACTTCTCCAACGTATCCCGACGGCTCGCCGCCTCCTTGATCTGTTCTGCCAATACCATAAAATTTCCGGCTTGAAATCGATAGGGGACAAAGATACGAATAAGTGAGAGCAATGTCAAATTTATTTGAACATTGCCGAACGCGAGTATCTTCGGCGAAGCCAAAGATACGAAAAGTCGAGTGCAGAAGCAAGCGTCAGCTTGATTATGCCGAGACGGAGTATCTAAGACGAAGTCAAAGATACGAATAAGTCGAGCGCAATGCAAATATATTGGCTTTTGCCGAGACGAAAACGAGTTGCGGACAAGTCGCAACCCGACAGCCCGGCAGGAGGGCCGACAAACCACGGTACGAGACCGGAAAAAACCGATGAAAATTTCGGGAATCAGCCGGACGGGCCGCCCCTTCGCATCCTCCGGAAAGCTCCGCGACACCCGAATGAAACGGGGAGACGAGATCGGCCGGAAGGCCATTTCTTTCACCGCTCCCGACGATTTTTCGGAAAAAAGCGTATCTTTGGGTTTCGAACGGACAACGAGCAACGATGATTTTTCAGTCCAAATACGATCTCGACGACAACCGCGCAGTCATCCGCCGGCTCCACCGCGGCGACATGGCCTGCTTCGAAGCCTGCTACAAATTCTATTACCGCGGCCTGTGCAGTTTCGCGTCGCGTTGGGTGCCGGTCTCGACGGCCGAAGACATCGTGCAGGACGCGATGCTCTACATCTGGGAAAACCGAGACAAACTGCTCGAAGAGCTGTCGCTCAAAGGGTTGCTCTTTATGATCGTCCGCAACAAGGCGTTCGACCGCATCGCCCACCGGCAGGTCCGGCAGCGCGTCCACCAGCAGTTGAGCGAGCGCTTCGCCGAACGTTTCGAATCCCCCGACTTCTATCTCGGTTCCGAGTTGTCGCGTCTGTACGACGAAGCGCTCGCCCGTCTGCCCGAACAGACGCGCCGCATCTTCGAGATGAGCCGCCGGATGGGGATGACGCACCAGCAGATCGCCGCCGAACTCGGCGTCTCCCCGCAAACGGTCAACTACCATATCTCGCAGGCGCTGCGCACACTCGGCGTAGCCCTCAAAGATTACCTGCCGCTGCTGCTCTGGCTGCTCTCGCTCTCCGGACGCAACGATCTGGTCTGACCGTACCGCAACCGGCTTTCCGGTTTCGACGAAAGAAAACTGCCTTTTCCCCTTAGTAACTTTTCATGTCGGGACGTATTATTATCAAAACCCCGACATCCATGATCGAAATCGACGATACACTGTTGATCGAATTTCTGGGAGGAAAACTCGACGCCACGACCTCGGCCGAGGTCGAACGATGGTACGACGCCTCCGACGAGAACCGCCGCAGGCTGGAACGACTCTACCTCGTTTTCTTCACGGGCGAACGCCTGTCGGCCGCAGCCGCGGTCGATCCCAATCTCTCCTGGCAGACGCTGCGTCGGCGCATCGAGGCGCGCAGGCACCCCGCACCGACGAAACGGCTGCGCACCTTCGTCCGCTATGCGGCCGTCTTCGCCGTCGGACTCCTCACCGCAGGTTCGCTGCTGTTTCCCTACCGGTCTGCGGACGACCGCACCTGTACGGTCACGACCGAAGAGCGGGCCTGCTCGATCCGTCTCTCCGACGGTTCGAACGTACGACTGATGCCCCACTCGCAGCTGCGCTACGCATCCGATTTCGGCAGCGAGGGCCGCACGGTGCATCTGACGGGGGAAGCTTTCTTCGACATCCGCAAAATGGCCGACGCACCGTTTACCGTTGACGCCGGAAAGGAGACCCGCACCGTCGTGCGGGGCACGAAATTCAACATGAAAGCCTACGACGACTGTTCGGACATCGAGACGACGCTCATCGAAGGCGTCGTCGACTTCCACGCGGGCGACCGCACGGTGACGCTGAGCCCCGGACAAAAGATCTCGTACAATCCGGCCAACCGCAAACTGATGCTGCGCGAAGTCAACGTCGATGCGGAACTCGATGCGCAACTGCGTTCGTTCCAGTACGTCCGGCTGTCGAAGGTCGTCGAAAGCATCGGCACCCACTACGGCTGCGACATCGCTTTCGGCCGCGAAGCGCTCGGAGAGATCCTCTTCACCGGCACGCTCGACTACAACATGCCGCTGCGCCATGTCCTCGAAATCGTGACGCTCTCGACCGATACACGCTTCACCCGGAACGGCGACAAAATCACCATCTTATGAATAACTGTCCGAGATAGAAAAGACGCGGCCGCCGGCACACGGCGTGCGTCACGATCTTAACTAACTTAACCTAAACCATTCGTCTATGAAACAGAATTTTCGCGGTTCATGGCATGTCCGGGCATTGCTGCTTCTCTGCCTGACATTCCAAATCCCGTGGGGGGGGGGAATTATCCCACGCCGCACAGACGGCGCAACAAAACACGATCCGCATCGGGAACGTGACCAACCTGAAAGAACTGATCCGACAGATCGAAGCGCAGACCTCTTACAAGGTCTCCTACCAAGGTAATCTGGCCGACAACATCACGATCAAGGCCGATCCGTCGAAACACAACGTCGAGGAGCTGCTCGCCGATGCACTCCGCGGCACGGGTATCAGCTACGTGATCCGCTACAACACGATCATCCTTACGCAGGAGCAGCCGCGCGCCGAGGCTGCGCAGCAGGCGTCGCAGACGCGTCACATCGCGGGCCGCGTGATCGATGCCGAGACCAAGGAGCCGATCATCGGCGCGACGGTCTGGGTCAAGGATTCGGCGCTGGGAACGAACACCAACGTCGACGGAGCCTTCGACTACACCTTCACGGGACACTACGGCTACATCGCCGTCTCCTACATCGGCTACCAGACACAGGAGTTCCCCGTCACCAACCTTCCCAAGGTGATCGAACTCTCGGCCGGCAACGAACTCGACGAAGTGGTCGTCGTGGGATACGGCACGCAGAAGAAAGCCAGCGTCGTGGGGTCGATCGCCTCGGTCTCGGTCAACGACATCCGGATGCCGACGGCCAAAATCTCCAACAACCTGGCCGGCCAGCTGGCCGGCGTGATCTCGGTGCAGCGTTCGGGCGAACCGGGCGCCAGTTCGACTTTCTGGATCCGCGGCATCTCGACCTTCGGCAGCAGCACGACGCCGCTGGTGCTCGTCGACGGCATCGAACGTGATCTGGATCTGGTCGACATCGAGGACATCAAGGACTTCTCGATCCTCAAAGACGCCGCCGCGACGGCCATCTACGGCGTGCGCGGCGCCAACGGCGTGATCCTCATCACCACGCGCGAGGGTATCGTCGGCAAACCCCAGATCAACATCCGCTTCGAAGCCGGCATGGTGCAGCCTACCAAAGTCCCCGACATGCTCGACGCCGTGCAGTTCGCCGAACTGTGGAACGCCGCCGCGGGCAGCGAGGTCTACACGCCCGAAGTCATCCAGAAATACCGCGACGGCTCCGATCCTGACCTCTATCCCAACGTAGACTGGGTGGACTACCTCTATAAGGATCTCTCGTTCAACGAGCGCGTCAACGTCAACGTGACGGGCGGCGGCAGCACGGCCAAATACTACATTTCGGGCGGTTTCTACAACGAAGACGGTCTGTTCGCCCGCGACAACATGAAGGAGTACAACACGTCGGTCTTCTACCGCAAGTTCAACTTCCGCTCCAACGTCGAGGTGCAGCTCCACAAATATACCAAGCTCAACGTCAACCTGGCCACCACCTTCGAGCGCAAGAACGAACCGGGAACGGCGGCGAGCAACTCCGGCGGCATCTGGAACTATGCGATCAAATCGGCTCCCAATGTCTTTCCGGCCGTCTACTCCAACGGCCTGCTGCCCGGCCCCGGCGCCAACAACGGCGAGAATCCCTACGTGCTGCTGACGCAGACCGGTTACCGCGAGAAGTTCTACAACACGGCGCAGTCGCTCTTCTCGCTCACGCAGGACCTCGGCGACTGGGTAACCAAAGGGCTCACCGTCACCGTCAAAGGCTCGTTCGACGCCAAGAACTACAACCATCTGGCACGCACCAAGACACCCCCGCAGTACATGGCCAGCGGCCGAGACGAGTTCGGCGACCTGATCTTGCAGCAGACGGTCGTCGGCACCGACAACCTGACCTACGCCGAGTCGCACAGCGGCTACCGTTCGGTCTACCTCGAAGCGTCGGTCAACTGGGCGCGCTCCTTCGGCAAGCACGACCTCTCGGCGCTTTTCCTCTACCAGCAGTCGCAGCGCAATGACGTAGGAATCGACAAGTCGGAGCCCGAACTGGCCCTTCCCTACCGGCACCAGGGTATCGCCGGACGTATCACGTACAGCTACGACAACCGCTATTTCATCGAAGGCAACTTCGGTTACAACGGCTCGGAAAACTTCTCGCCGGGCAAACGGTTCGGATTCTTCCCGTCGGTAGCGGCCGGCTACGTGATCTCCAACGAGAAGTTCTTCGAACCGGTGCGGGGCGTGATCGACCTGCTCAAAATCAAGGCCTCCTACGGTATCGTGGGCAACGACAAGATCGGCACGGGCGACAACGTGCGCCGCTTCATCTACAACGGCACGGTCAACTCCGGCAGCAGCTACTATTTCGGAACCAGACCGCACAGCTCCTCTTCGATCCAAATGGGCGACTGGCCCAACCCCAACGTGGGCTGGGAAGAGGCGCACAAACTCAACGTGGGCATCGACCTGTCGCTGTTCAGCAAGCTGAAAATCTCGGCCGACTATTTCAAAGAGAAACGCGAGGGCATCTTCCTCCAACGGCAGTCGATCCCCGTCTACGTCGGTCTGAGCACCCAGCCGTGGGTGAACATCGGCAAGATGCGCAACAGCGGCGTCGACGCTTCGCTGGAATACCACCAGACAATAGGGCAAGACCTGCATCTGACCGTGCGCGGTAACTTCACCTACGCCCGCAACATGATCGTCGATCAGGATCAACCCGACTACAAATACCTCTACATGAACCGCACGGGGCAGGCACGCTACCAGACGTTCGGCCTCGTAGCGGCCGGCCTGTTCCGCGATCAGGCCGACATCGACGCATGGCCGAAGCAGTCGTTCGGCGACGTCGAACCGGGCGACATCAAGTACCTCGACCTCAACGGCGACGGCGTGGTCGACTCCTACGACGTCAAACCGATCGGCTACACGTCGATCCCGGAAATCGTCTACGGATTCGGCTTCTCGCTGCAATGGAAGGCGTTCGATTTCTCGGCTTTCTTCCAGGGCGTCGGCCACGTAAGCTTCTCGACGCTTACCGATCAGACGCTCGGCTTCAACGCCCGCAACAGCCGCGAGGCCAACCTCTTCTCCGATGTCTACGATAACTACTGGACGCCCGAACGGCTCGACGCCAAATATCCGCGTCTGTATATCGGTACGAATAACAACAACAATCAGACCTCGACCTTCTGGATGGCCAACGGCCGCTACATGCGCCTGAAAAACCTCGAAATCGGTTATACGCTGCCCAAGCGCATCTCCCAGAAGATGGCCATGCAGAACATGCGCGTCTATCTCTCCGGCGTGAACCTGTTCACGTTCAGTCCCTTCAAACTGTGGGACCCCGACTTGCAGACCGGCGCCACGAACTACCCCAACAACCGCATCATCAACATCGGTCTTACGATCGGCTTCTAAACCAACGACAACGACTATGAAAAACATATTGAAAACATTCGGATTGCTGTTATTGTCCGGCACCGCGTTCGTAGCCTGCGACGACTATCTCGACCGCCAGCCCGACGAACAGTTGACGCCGGACCAGATCTTCCTGAAAGCCTCGACGACGGAACAATACCTGACCAACGTCTACGCTTACCAACCCAATTACAGCGACCCTTCGGGACAGACGCTGCCGTGGGCGCCCTGCGCCGATGAATCGTCAATCGCCTACACCGGCCGCTCGTACACGCAGATCAACTACGACACGTGGGATTCCTCCATCAATCTCCAACGCAGCTACACCTACAACAACATCTACAAGGGCATCCGCGAAGCCAGCTATTTCATGCAGCACGTCTACGAATGCCCCGAAATAGGCGACACCGACAAGGGCTACATGTACAACGAAGCCCGCTTCCTGCGCGCCTACTACTATTCGCTGCTGATGTCCACCTTCGGCCCCGTGTTCATTCTGGGCGACGAACCCACGGATTACGAGCAGGAGGACCTGAACGAACGCGAACGCGACTCGTGGGAGAAGTGCGTCGACTACGTGACCACGGAACTCTACGAAGCCTCCAAAGGCCTCCCGCAGGAGTGGGCGTCGGCTAAATACGGCCGCGCCACCAAAGGGGCGGCCCTCGCCATCCGCTCCCGCGTCTATCTCTATTCGGCCCGCAAACTCTTCAACGGCAACGACCTCTACAAGGGCGTGATCGACAAGTACGGCAACCCGCTCTTCCCCACGGTCTACGACGAGAAGAAATGGGAGACGGCCGCAAAGGCCGCCAAAGACGTGATCGATATGAACATCTACGGTCTCGTCGGGGCCGACGGCACCGATCCCTACGGCAGTCTGCACGATCTGTACACGACGGTCGGGCCGGTCAACACCGTGACGGAGATGATCTTCTCCCGCATCGTCAGCGCCTACAACTGGGGTGTCGCCGCCACGCCCCGCATGGCCCGATCGCGCGCCTACGGATCGTTCGGCCCCACGCAGAAGCTGGTCGACGCCTTCGCCATGGCCAACGGCCGCTATCCCATCACGGGATATACGAACGGCGACCAGACGCAGCCGATCATCGATCCCGAATCGGGATACAGCGAGACGGGATTCTCGACCTTCACGCATCCGATCTTCGGCGACCAGCTGGCCAACACCTTCATGATGTACCAGAACCGCGAACCGCGCTTCTACATCAACGTGCTGTGGAGCGGCTGCGTATGGCACAGCGGCAACGTGAACAAGGGCGTCGTCCAACTCTACACCGGCGGTAATTCAGGCTATGCAGCCACCCAGCAGAACTATCCCGCCACAGGCTACCTGGCCGGCAAGTTCATCGATCACACCAAAGACACTTCGACCGCCGGCGACTCGACCAGTACGGACGTGTGGGACTTCATCGACTGGCCGATCATCCGTTACGCCGAGATTCTGCTCAACTACGTCGAAGCGCTCAACGAATACGATCCCGGCAATCCGGACATCCTCACCTATCTCAACATGGTGCGCAAGCGCGCGGGTGTCCCCGACATCGAGAAAGTCTACCCCGAAGCGGTGGGCAACCAGAAGCAGATGCGCGAACTGATCCGCCGCGAACGCATGGTCGAACTCTGCTACGAGAATCACCGCTATTTCGACATCCGCACATGGATGATCGCCGAAACGGAGCACGGCGACGTCTACGGCATGAACATCGACGCGACGAACCACAACGCCAACAGCGCTTTCTGGAAACGCACGCTCAGCACCCGCGACAGCGGATTGAGCGCCAACGGACATCGCAAATTCTCGCCGCGCGGCTACCTCTTCCCCATTTCGCAGGAGGAGATGGACCGTACGGATTGCACGCAGAACTACGGTTGGTAACCCTAATTCAATTCAGACAATCATGAAACTCAAACAGTTCATCATACCTGTCGCCGGAGCGTTGCTGCTCGGCGGCTGCGAAGCGGATCACCGCAACGACAACCTGCTGGACTCGGTCGTCTATCTGCTCGAAAGCGACCTGCAAAAAGCCCTCTTCTACGATATCGAAGAGACCACCGACTACTCCTTCCGCGCTTTCAGCAGCGGATACACCGTCACGCCCTCCGAGCTCGGGATCGAACTTTCGGACGACGTCCTCACGGCCTACAACGAGGCCAACGGCACTGCCTATACGGCGCTCGATCCCGCCTGCTACCGGCTGGTGAACAGTACGGGATCGGTCGATGCCGACCACCCCTCGACGACGTTCACCGTGCAGCTCGACTGCTCGGCGATCAAGCAGCTCGGCGATCTGACGTCCTACGTCATCCCGCTGCGCCTGACCTCCTCCTCTTCGAAGGTAAACGAGGAGCTCGGCAGCATCCTGATCAATCCCGAGATGGCGGAGACCCAGGTGTTGGTTCGAAACGCCGGCGTGGTGGAGTGCGATCTGGGCTCCTCCCAGACGCTCGACTTCACCGCCTACGTCGAATTCGACAACAAGTGGGAGACCACGACCGAATACGTCTACGGCGACGAAGTGCTCGACGCCTACAATGCCGAGCACGGTACGAACTACCTGCCGATCCCGACCGACGCCGTCACCTTCACGCCGGCACAGCTCGAAGTGGGCAAGCGCGAGGCCGTGTCGCATTTCGAGATCGACAAGTCGAAGCTGACGCCCGACCGCTTCTACACGCTGGCCGTACAGTTGAAAAGCAACTCCGAATTCAAGATCGGAGCGGACAACACCGTGCTCTACCACATCGCGCTCAATCCCCTCTTCACCGACCGCAGCAAATGGATCCTCGTGGCATGCAGCTCGTGGTACACCGGCCGCGGCCCCGAACTGACGATCGACGGCGACGTATCGACCAAATTCGAGAACCGCTACAACGATATCGGCCAAGGCGACATCGAAACGCTCCCCGTGACGATCGACTGGGATCTGGGCAAGACCTGCTACTACGCCGGCATGAAACTCACGCGCCGCAACGACAGCTACGTCACCGACCTCAAAGCGGGCTGGATCGAAATGTCCGACGACGGAAAAACCTGGATACCCTTGCAATCCTTCGACTTCGAGGGCAGCAAGACGGTCGTCGGCGATTTCCGCAGCGAACAATGGTTCGGGGCGGGACGCTACCTGCGGCTGAAAATGACCGAATCCGGCCGTCCGGGCAGGAAACTGGTGTCGGTGTGCGAATTCGAACCCGTACTGATCGACGCCGGCGAATGATCCCTCCCATGAATCACAGCAACTACCGGCTACCGGTCCTGCCTGCAAACGGCAGGGTAGCCGGTTGAAATCATTCGTCATGACCTGCTCCCTGATCTTCGCCGCAGCAGGCTTCTGCCTCGCCGCTACGAACTGTTCGAACGGAAACAAAACGTCCGACACCCCGCCGGCCCTCTCGTTCGAAACCGCATCGAAAACGCTCGAAGTGGGCGAAACCTACCGCCCGACGCTGCGCATCCGCCACGACGGCGATGCGAACGACACCGCATACGACATGGACGGCAACCCGCTGGGCGTGACATTCCGCTCTTCTTCGCCGCAGACGGTTTCGGTCGATGCACGGGGCATCGTCACGGGCCGCAACGTCGGTACGGCGACCGTAACGGCCGAAACGGCCTCCGGCGACGCCCGATGCGCGATCGGCATCACGGTCCGCTCCTCGAACACGACGTGGATCGATGCGCCGCTGAGCGACGGAATCATTTTCAGCCGGTTCGTCCAGTTGCCGGCCAATACGGTCATGCAGGGCTTCGACGTCGACTCCCGCGGCGAAATTTTCTACACGCAGGTGACCGATCGATACAAAATTCTGGTTTCGCGCAGTATGCCCGACCGACAGGCTACGGAGTACATGACCCTCTGTTTCCACGGCCACTCCTCGAACATGGCCGTCGAAGAGGCGGGCGACGAGCGTTTCGTCTGGGTAGGCAATTACGCCAATCGGGTGGACGACGGCAACTACTGGCACGAACAGGTCGTCTCGCGCATCCGCTACAACCCCGGCTCGACCCATTACCCGTGGAACTCCGACGAAAATTATTTCATCGAAGCCGGCTGCCTCAACATGAATCCCGCCGTCGACGCGGCGAACGACCAGCTGGCCATCCTCTACACCCGTGTCGACACTCCGGGCCGTTACTGCTGGGTAGTCTATTCGCTCAGCGAAGCGAAAGCCCTTCCCGAAGAGACCGTCACGCTGCAACCCCTCTCCTACGGCGGCGAAACGGAGAGCTATCCGCTCCGAAAAGACGTCACGCCCGAGGTGCGCGTCCGCAATCTCTCGCGGCTGCAACCTCTCGCGCGATTCAGCATCCCGACGCCCGCCATCGCATGGCAGGGATACGAGATACACGACGGCCGCATGTATCTCATGGAGGGAACGAGCGGAAACAACGACGGTACGACGGGAGAAGCCTACATGACAGTCTACGATTTCGAAGGCCGCATCGTACAGTCCCGCACGAAAGTTCGGGCCGTCTCCGATCTGAAAGCGCTGACCGAAGCGGGCATCACCGAAAGCGGATACATCGAGTCCGAAGGGGTGAAAATCCGGCGCGGGAAACTCTTTCTGGGATTCGCCTCGCAATCGAAAAAGGACGGCAACCGACGCCGCGCCAATATTTTCCAATACGAACTTCCTTAACTCAAACCGCACGAAGTCGGATTTCGCACGATTTTCGGAAAGATTTTCAAAGAAAATGAAAGAATCCGACCGTTACAGCTGACTTTTAAGGACTTGTATTCGAATTTTCAAAGAAAAATCCTATATTTGTATGAAGATATCCTATGTTTTGATCGGTACATTAATATATAGATGTCTAACTTAAATCAAATCGAATCATGCAACGACTACTCGCGTTTTTCTTCGCGGCCGCGCTTCTGTGGACACCCGCATGGAGCCAGTCGGCCCCCAACGCCCTGGTGCCGGATCTTTCGCAGTACATTCTCACGCCGCCCGCGCCGCCTACTCCCCGCATCAACGGGGCGAAGGTCTTCGGGGCCCGTCCCGGCTCGGAGTTTCTCTTCGCCATACCGGCATCCGGAGACAGACCCATGACATTCGCCGCCGAAGGTCTGCCCAAAGGCCTCTCCCTCGATCCCTCGACCGGCTTCATCACGGGCCGCGTCAAGAAGCCGGGCACCTACTTCGTCAAACTCACCGCACGCAACGCACTCGGGGAAGCCACCCGCGAACTTCGCATCGTCATCGGCGAGCGGATCGCCCTCACGCCGCCCATGGGCTGGAACTCGTGGAACTGCTGGGCGCGCGACGTCACGCAGGAGCAAGTCCTCTCCTCGGCTCGTGCGATGATCGAGTCGGGGCTCGTGAACCACGGCTGGACGTACATCAACATCGACGACGGCTGGCAGGGCCGGCGCGGCGGCCGCTACAACGCCATCCAGACCAACGACAAGTTCCCCGACATGAAGGAGCTCTCGGAGCAGGTACACGCCATGGGACTCAAACTCGGCATCTACTCCTCGCCCTGGATCGGAACCTACGCCGCGCACATCGGATCGTACTCCGACAACCCCGACGGCGAGAACCAGTGGATCAAGGACGGCAACCACAACGAGAATTTCCGCTACGAGAAACCCGGCGGCAACTACTGGCAGGACCGCAAGGAGATGTACCGCCACGGCGCCTACTCCTTCGTCGAGGCCGACGCACGCCAGTGGGCCGACTGGCAGATCGACTACCTCAAATACGATTGGAATCCCAACGATCTCTACCACGTAAAGGAGATGCACGACGCGCTTCGCGCAACGGATCGCGACATCGTATACAGCATCTCCAACTCGGCACCCTATGCTGACGCTCCGCTATGGGTAGAGTATACCGACTGCTGGCGCACCACGGGCGATATTCGCGACACGTGGAAAAGCATCTCATCCATCGGCTTCGAACAGCAGCGCTGGGCACCCTTCTGCGGCCCCGGACACTGGCCCGACGCCGACATGCTCGTCGTGGGACTCGTCGGATGGGGCCCCAAGCTCCACTATACGAAGCTCACGGCCGACGAACAGTATACGCACATGTCGCTCTGGGCCATGCTCGCTTCGCCGCTGCTCATCGGCTGCGATCTGGCGCGGCTCGATCCTTTCACGAAATCGCTGCTTACCAACGACGAGGTGATCGCCGTCAACCAGGATCCGCTGGGCGTGCACGCCGCGGCGATCTGGGAAAAGGAGGGACGGGTGATTTACGTCAAGCACCTCGAAGACGGTGCGATGGCCGTAGGGTTGTTCAACAAAACCCTCGAACCCGCGAAGATCGGTTTCACGCTCAAACAACTCGGCATCAGGGGTACGCAGGTCGTGCGCGACCTGTGGAGACAGAAAGACCTCACGACTACCGACAAGGGCTTCGAGACACAAGTCCCGCCCCACGGGGTGGTGCTGGTCAAGATCGCACCCGGAAATCCGACACGAAACGACCTGAAAAAATAGAACGCAGCTTCCTGCAAACGAAAAAGGATACGACACGACGGCACACCCTTTTTTCGGACACAACTTTTGTGATTAGGAAAAATAGTTGATTGATAACGAGTTAGTAAATGACACAAGTACGGATTTATCCGTATAAACATTATTTCGCTAAGGAAACTACTCTTTTCATGTAGGTTTCTATGTAGGTTAATTAATACCAATTGATTCCTACTAATGCGAATTAATAATAAGTCATTAACTAACTCGTTATCAGTCTATGTACACGATTAACATCAGGGGTAAGCAGAACCCGAAAGACACCAAGATGGTCAAGCTGGAGATAATTTTCTTCAAGACCGGTTACGCCCGTGTGCCGAAGGTTATAAACATCACAGGGCTATTAAAAGACTGGGATGTCAAGTCTCAGAGTTTCCGTGTAGGGAGTGCGGAGGCCACTACCAAGAACAAACTGCTTTTCGATTTGCGAACCAAATATCTGCATGTCGCCGATACCTGGGAGATGGAAGGCAGGAACTGGTCGCCCGTCCAGCTATCACATTGCTTCGATGAAATCAAGGCGGCCAAACCCGAGGTCAAAGTAAAGAGTGTCCAGCAGATGATCGATTATCTTGAAGAGACATTCAAAAACAAGAAACGCATCAAGAACGGTCAGATTGTCGACAGCACGACCAATGCTAAACGGTATGTCTATCTCAAGCGTGAACTGCAGGCGTTTACAAAGGAAAAATATGAAAAAGCCTTTTCCTCTTATTTCTTTACGGATATTACAGAAGAGTTTCTTCTTGACTTTGCGTTTTGGCTTAAAGAAAGAGGTATCAGAAATGGCAACAAGGCCGGACTTACACACAAACTAAGGTTGCTCCGTGCCGTATGCAGGCAGGCAGAAAAGAAAGAGATGTACGGGGTGAATATGGATAACTTCCTCTGTCTCGGTGATGATATTAATTGGCCGGAAACCACTTCAAGAGCAGTTCCGGAAACAGTCATAGCTAAAATCGCAAATGTTGACCGTACCTTGTTTACGAAAAAAGAGCAGTTGCATCTTGATTTGTTCCTGTTCAGCTACTATACCGGAGGTATGGCGAATGTCGATGTATGTAACCTGACATGGGATTTGGTCCAGGAAGACCGCATCGTCTATGAACGTATCAAGTTTCCCAAAACAGCCAAACCGGAATTACTCAGTAAAGCAAAAGCCATCATGAATAAATACCGTGGGCAAAGTTATGGAAATTATGTATTTCCTGTTTTTACTCATAAACACACGACCACTTCCAAGAAGACTACACGTGTCAAGCAAATTTCCACACGCCTTTCACAAACCTTGACGAAAGCATGCAAGATGCTGCGCATTAAAGAAAACATCACATGGTATTCCGCCCGTGGCTCTTTCATATCGAAGATGGTAGATGCCGGTAATAATCCGTATGTGGTTGCAGAGATGGCTGGTAACAGCCCATTGACCATCTATAAGCATTACTACAAGAATACAAAGCGGGAAGAAATCAAGCGGCAGATGGAAGAAATGTTCTGACCAGACATATCCATAAAGTTGTAAACACCTTGACAATTTCTCTGATGGATAAATCATACGGTGTAATGGCTGTTAAAAGTCATTGATTACCAATGTGATATTTGCAATATTGACAAAATCGCTCTTATTCTCGATTATTTTCATTACCTTTGTGGTCAATAACTTAAATAGAATTTATATGAAAGAATTGGTTTCAAAAATACAGGAAGTATATGCTACATTCTCCACGGATGCGGCACTTCAGATTGAAAAAGGCAACAAGGCCGCAGGTACCCGTGCCCGCAAGACTTCGTTGGAATTGGAAAAACTGATGAAAGAGTTTCGTAAGGTTTCCTTGGAAGAATCCAAGAAATAGCCTTTACACGTCCGGTCGTTATCACATAATGCCGGTTCTTCTGCAGATGCGGCATAAAAACCATATTGGCAGAACAACATAATAAAATACGGAAAGCGTTAGCTTTTGTCATGCACCGAAATCTGGTAAATTTCACTTATCCGCAGGACAAACAGTTTTCGCCTATGCTTTTGCGTGGGCTTAACTTGTTTGCGGATAGGTTTACCAGAACCTCGGTGCTACGGGTTATGTCCCACGCTTTTTGGTCTTGGTACATTGAATGCTTGACGGGACTCAAGCCAAATACGGAGATATTATGAACGACATGAATCTGATGGATGAACTTTTGAAAATTCCGGCCGATGCAACTGCCGCTACCGTACAAGGCATAGAAATGCTTCTTATCGATGAAAACAAGGCGGGGGCTTTATTGGAGTCGGATCCTAATGACAACACCATCCACGAATGCCTTTTAAGCAACGGCCGTTTCCTGTTCCAATCGGACAATGCCAACCTCGTTGCCCTGTATAAAGTAACAGGAGCATCTGAATAACGCTCCTGTTGCATATAATCACCTTATTTGTCTGATTTCATCCTTCCTGCAAAGGCTTTTGACGGTTTGAATGCCGGGATATTGTGGGCAGGCACTATTATCGTGGTATTCCTGCTTATGTTGCGTGCTGTCTTTTCCGCACGGTGTTTGATGATAAAAGAACCGAAGCCGCGAAGATAAACCTCCTCGCCGTTTATCATGGAAGACTTTACGCTATCCATGAATCCTTCGACAACTTGTAACACGACCTGCTTCTCCAGACCGGTCTGCGTTGCTATTTCCCTGACGATATCCGCTTTTGTCATATTAACTCTTGATTAAATACTGTCAATCCGGTCACAAAGATACATCATTTCCTGAAATATCCTCCTTTTACAAACACATATAATAAACATTAGCCGGCGTCCGTCTCTACTCTTTCGATACAAATAGTATCGAAGTATGAAGCTGACACTCAACCGCAAATTCAAAGGTCAGACCTATACCATAGGCGACCTGTCCATCAACGGCAAATTTTTCTGTAACACCATCGAAGATGCCGTGAGGAAACTTCCGGCAACCTGTCCGGATACTCCTCGCGGCCGTTCCTGCACATGCAGGGAGAAGGTCTATTCCAAGACCGCCATTCCTGCCGGGACTTATAAAGTTACCCTTCAGTACAGCCCCAAGTACAAGAAAAAAATGCCATATCTGCACGATGTACCGCATTTCCTTGGCATCCTAATCCATTCAGGCAACACCGAGGGAGATTCCGCCGGCTGTATCATCGTGGGAAAGAATACGGTCAAGGGAAAAGTTTTGG
>OBAI01001096.1_pt1 | contig 22460 bp, 10 predicted proteins | sample 1517461 | NCBI WGS metagenome assembly OBAI01 (sample SAMN04571696, study PRJEB22368) | human gut metagenome | biome: human gut; material: stool | host: Homo sapiens | place: Luxembourg | collected 2012-06-29
GAAGCTGAGCCTGTACACCCACCACCAGTGGACCACACGGCTCATGCACAGTATTAATGTTTCCTATCTTTCCTGGTTTATTGCCAGGAAACTGGGGTGTGATGAGAAGGCTGCCGCAAGGGCAGGACTTCTTCATGATTTCTGCCCTTATGATTTCAAGGCAGAGACACCAACCGGTGAGCATCAGGCGTTTTATCACCCGAAGGCTGCCGCAGAAAACAGTGCCACTCACTTTGACATGACGGACAGAGAACTGGATGCAATCCTCTCACATATGTTCCCTCTGGGGCCTCTTCCACGTAACAAAGAAGCCTGGATCATCAGCATTGCCGATAAAGCCTGCGCCATAGCGGAGGGCTTCCATATCGCCATTGCACTGGCCAGACGAAACCGGATTGTCATCAATCCGGCATGATCTCCGCTTTATGCGGACGTCTCAGAGTATACCTTCCGTATCCTCTGATCACACTTTTATGTCATTGAAACATTACGAAGTAATTTTCATGGCACAAAAAAACAGGGCTGTCATTCCTGACAGACCCTGTTTTTTTGTGTAAGTTTTTCTGTAAAGTTTTTTGTAAGTTTTATTTTACAGTAACTTTGCAGGTTACTTTCTTGGTTCCGCTCTTAACTGTGATGACTGCGGTTCCTTTTTTCTTTGCTGTGATCACACCTTTGCTGTTGACTGCTGCTACGTTCTTGTTGGAAGAAGCGTAAGTGATCTTCTCTCCTGCTGTGAACGGGCTGAGTACAGGTTTCAGGGTTGTGCTCTTACCTTTTGTAAGGGTAAGTGCGGATTTTACTCCTGTGATCTTAACAGTCTTTACGACAGATTTCTGAACGGTTACTGTGATGTAGCCTTTCTTTCCGCTCTTCAGAGTTACAGTGATCTTTGCTTTTCCTGTCCTGGAACCAGCTGTGATCACGCCCTTACTGTTGACTGCTGCTACGCTCTTGTTGCTGGATGTCCAGGATTTTACGGAATCACCATTTGCAAGGCCGGTTACTTTCACCTTTGAAGTGGACTGTTTTACTTTGAGAGTAAATTTAGTTGTGTTCAGCTTCAGGGTTGGTGTCAGTTTCTTGCCGTAGCTTCTTGTTGTCTTGGCACCGCACTTGGAGCAGGTTCCTGTCTGTACTGCCGGCTTAAATACTGTCGCTTTGGTTGTTGTCTTCCATGTGTAAGTATGTTTTGTGCATTTCAGTTTCGGAACAGACTCTGTCTTCTCATAACCGCATACTGTACATGTGTAAGTCTTAACACCATCTGCTTTGTAAGTAGCTTTCTTGGTGATCTTTCCTTCATCGAAAGTATGCTCTGCATAGCTGTCTTTCTCTGTGTTGTCTACTGCCGGGCACCAGTTGTCCAGGCACTCATGCCAGTGGCCAGTCGCATCGCTGGACCAGGCAGCTGCCGGTTTATGCTCATGCTCTGCCGGATAATAATCTGTATAGTGGAATACGATCACATCGTTATCTTCCAGATACTGCTGAATTACACTGAGATCCGGATGAACGCCATTCAGAGTGTACATCCAGCCACTGAACTTACCGTTTGTAAACTCTGCAAGCTCTTTATCAGATCCCTTAGGAGTGATTCCCTCAACATAGTTTCCAGCTGTGTTTCTCCAGGTGTATTCATTCTCTGTCAGAACCTGGCGGAATACATCATAAACTGTTGCGTTTGCATCTACTTCATAAGTTTTTGCTTCGATCCAGGTATCCAGGTTTCCTGCATGAAGTGTATGATAGGTGTTATCCTCATCACTGTCATGGATACTGTCTCCAAGTAATGAGAAAGTAACGCTGATCTTTCCATCTGTTCTCTTAAGAACTTTTACATTAAGAGTCTTGACAAATTTGTTGTACTCGAGCTTCAGCTCCTGTGTTCCACGAACGTTCTTGTCATATCCTGTGATCTCTACTTTATCAAGTGGAACATCTTCTGTTGTACCGTCATTGTATTTCGCAGTGATCTTCATTCCTGTAAGATCCAGGTCATGTCCAAGATAGAAGGTTGTCTTGTAATCGCCGGAAAGCTCCAGATCCATGATCACTCTCTGGCCGATCGGAGCCTCACCGATCTCATCTTTTGTTGCAGATTTCGCAAGCTTGTCTGCATCTGCACCCATCGGGTCATCTGTACGGTTGTGGTCTGCACGCTCAACACCTGCAATGCCCTGCGGCAGTTTTTCCGGAATGCCACCCTTTGTGCTGTAGTATCCGATTCCTTCGATCTCTGTCGGGTTCTCGCAGCTTGTGTCGATATACTTGATAAATCCGATTCCCTTTGCAGCGTTGCAGTCATAAAGGTTATCGTTAATGTACATGTACTTGTCCAGGCCGTGGATATAACCTACGATGCCGCCTACATAAGTACCATCTGTTGCTGTTACAGTTCCTGTAAACTTGTTATACTGGATGTATCCGATACCGTTTGACCAGCACTGTACGATACCAGGCTCTGCTCCAAGGATACCGCCTACATAATTCTTACCGGTAACTGTTCCGGATGCATAACAGTTCTTAATAGTTACTGCCGGTGTATTCGGTGCACTATCCAGACCAAATCTGGTTCCACCATAACCACCGCCGGAAATACCACCTGCATAGTTTCCGCTTGCCTCAACTGTTCCGTCGAAGATACAGTACAGAAGATTGTAATGTCCCATAGTCTGACCTTTATTACCGCAGATACCGCCTACATAGTTTACACCGTAAACAGTTGCATGGCTTACACAGTTCAGCATAGTTCCGTTGTACTCACCGCCAAAGGAACCGATATTGGACTGTTTCTTATCATATCCGATGATAACACCAGACTCTACTGTACAGTTAGTCAGGCTGATCTCATCTCTTCCTGATGCATATCCGCCCAGGAATCCGGATTCCAGTGTCTGTGTTCCGCTCTTCAGTGTTACACGGTCACAGCTGATGGTTGTTCCAATATCATAATGCTCTACAACACCTGCAGATGCGATCTGCTCTCCATAAATGTTCAGGTTCTTCAGAGTTGCTCCATGAGTAACGCCTAAGAGACATTTCTCACCTTTCGGAACAGTAAGAAGATGTCCATCTCCATCAATGATTCCGTTAAATCCGGATTCTGAAGTTCCGATCGGTGCCCAGTTCTCCGGAAGTGTAACATCTGCTGTGAATTTGAAGAAAGAATTATCAAAATGTTCTTTTTTGTTATTTACATAATCAGCTACAGTAGCAAGGTTCTCTGTTGTTCCGAGAAGGTATGGCTCACTCTCTGTTCCCGTTCCTTCCAGGCCTTCCAGCTTTTTACCCTCATAAACAGTTACGGAAATAACATCACTCTTTGTGACTGCTGTATAAGTTTTTCCACTGCTACTTTCTACCGTATTGGTAACATCACAGTACAGCCATCTTGTTCCGGCTTCCTTGGTATATTGGGAAAGACCATAGAACATACTGCTTGTTTCACCATCAACAGGTGTATATGTTCCGTCTTTTTCAGCACTCTCATACCACTGATAGGCAACATTTCCTTCTATCTGACCATTTTCTAATGAAACCTTTAATGCTCCCCACTCAAAAGAGCCTCCTACAGGACATTCCAGATTTACAGGCTGTTTTTTTATTATAAGCTGTTCAGCCCTTGTTGCAGTAATCTTTACCGGAATTCTCTGAGATGCATATCCATCATATGTTGTATACTCATTATCCGGTGTTGTACAGCTAACTTCACAGGTAACATAATACATTCCATCTTTCAGAATTGGTGTAAAAGTATCAGACTGACAATCACCTGGCATTATATCCAAATCTGAATCAGGAGTATCTGCCTCAGTACCATACCTCCACAGGTACTCATATGTTACATCTTTAGCTCTGCTGGTAGCTGTTGCTTTAAATGTAGCGAGATCCTTGGAATCTGAGTCATAATTATAGCCAGCTGCCGGAATTGGTGATCCATCTGCAAGAGACAGAGAAACTGTTGGTGTAGGATCTACATTTACAGTAACCTTGGCTGTATCACTGATTACAGAATTCTTGGTTCCATCTGCAGTAGTATTGGTAACAACACAGTAGTAATAAGCAACTTCCTGATCTTCTACAAGACCGTTCATCTCCAGTGTAGCCTCAGTACCGTTCTCTACCGGAGTTCCGCCTTCGTTCTTATTCTCTGTGTTCTTGTACCACTGGTAGCTGAGAGTTCCTCCCGCAGTTGCACGGACAGACAGTTTTCTTGTCTGTGTATCAAATGCAGTGACATTATCCGGCTGCAGTCCGATTCGAGGAGTATCGCCCTTAGTCTGACGAAGCAGTGTTAAAGTATATTCTTCACTTACGGCCTTTTTGGATTCATCCGGCTCAATGGATTTTAATGTGATCTTCATCTGATCATTAGAATCCCATTTAATCGGAAGCTCTGCTGTTCCACGATACTTACGGTTCTCATATTTTGTCTCTACCTGTGTCCCATTTACTTCTATTTTATAATTTTTGCGAATAGAACTTGGGCCAGTTGTAACAGCTATTTTCTGGGCATCATATGGAACAGATACTCTGTAATCATGTGTTCCAGGGGTAAACGCCGGACGTAAGGTATCATTCGCTTCTCCGTCTACCGCAACACTGATATCATCAAGAGATGTAGAACGAACAACATGTACTGTATAGTTTACATCGTCTTCATGCTTATATTCCTTACTTGTACCTGCAACAAAAACAGTATCAGAAGGTGTTGACTGTGCTCCTCCTGATGCAAGGATATACTCCCATTTACCATTCGGAACTTCCTCTGCAACTTCTTTACCCCAGGAAATTGTATTGTGCTTTGCTACATAATTGTCATTGTTAAGCTCTACGTATATATAATATCCATATACCTGATCCGGCACAATGATCGTATATTCTTTGTCACCGTCTACAACCGGCTCGATTGGAACATACTCACCATCATCATTCTTCCATGCGAATTTTATAGTCTTAAACGCCGGTTTCTCACTGCTATCTGTTGTTCCTTCTGTGGTATCACCGGCACTCAGGGCTGCCTGGTCTCCATCTGTAAATCCAGCTGCGGAATCATCTCCAGGTTCCTCTGCCTGGCTCTGATCCTCCGGAGTCTCCAGTTCTTCCGGAGTCTCCTCCTGTAAATCGTCCTGCGTGTCTTCCTGCAATGCGGCATCTTCTGCAGTATCAGCAACCGCATCTGCTGCGTCTGCATCTGCTGCATCCTGCTGTACTTCATCCTGCGTATTCTCTTCTGTCTGTACAGACTCAACCTGTGCGGCAGCGTCTGTGAAATCGTCTGCCCATGCTGACATCGGAGCAGAAGCGATCATCGCACCACTGAGAAGAATACTGAGAAGTCTCTGTAGATTCTTGTTTGCTTTCATATCTTTCCTCCTTTTCCTTTTTCGAGGTCCGACTGAATGACCTTTTTTCATTGCCCTGAATCACTGAAAAAATGGTCTTCACGGTCCTTTTTTTCTAAAAAAGTACACAAAAAAGGCAACAGCAAATCTCCCCTCCGGCCATAAATTGCTGTCTTAAAAACAATTCATGTCCGAACAGTAAATAAGCTGTTACCTGATAGACGTCCGATATGCAAAAACAAAATCTACCTTCTGCAAAAATCCCCCGCGTTTCGACTATACGAAAGTGCATCTACCTGTACAGGAATTCCGCCTGTCTCCTATAAGGATTTCCAAAAAAGCAGTTACTGTTCACTTCATTACCGGTGAACAGCAACAAAAAGTATTCAGTTCAAAACCTCTTGTTCTGATTTTAACATCATTATCACAACCCGTCAACCTTTGCGGGAAACTTTTACTGTACTTTTACCGTCTGCGAAAGCGGATCTCTCCTGCAACCTGCAGTCCCATGGGAAGCAGAAGCAATACTCCATAAGCCCCATAGAACACTGCCGAAAGCGGTGTGATACGGTTCATGATGATCTCCGGATTATATATGATCTCTGTCTGATCCAGCAGTATCCCACAGGCTACCACAGTCAGGCAGAGAAAGATCATCACAACGAAACTCCGGTCCCTGTTGTCAAATCTGTAAATGGAAAAAGCAGTTCGGCCTTTCAGCGAATATCCGCGGCTTTTCATGGAAACGCTGCTGTCCACAAAATCTTCCAGAGTCCAGGTGATCACAATGGAGATCAGGCTGATCCCGTGTAAAAATCTCTGCAGGATATTTCCCTGGCGCACGCCTTTGCCGATCCCTTCTCTGGAAATTTCAATCTTGCGTCCTCTCTCTTTGATCCTTGGCACGCTGCGCAGGAGAATCGACAGAAACAGTGAAAGCCTCGGTGAGATTCTTCCAAAAAGATATACAACTTTATCTGAAGAAACCACCGCAAACATGCAGGAAAAAAACATGATCACCGCTGCCACAGTCACACCAAGCATCAGTCCATACACCAGCGATTCCAGGGTGATCTCATTTCCAATGAAATTCTTTCTCAGATTGGTGATACCGAAATGATGATAAGAAGCGTAATACAGGGCAAACAATACGGCCAGCGGAATCAGGCACAGGTTAAAGATCAGAGCTTTTTTGCCGTTAAGCTTCACAGAATACAGGAATGCCGACACATAGGAGATCACCAGGAACACCGGATGGTGGAACCATATGGTAAATGCAATGGCCGACACAAAATATATCAGGTTTATCACCGGATGGTAACTGTCAAATCTCATCTTCGTCCTCACCCATCATTCCATATTTGATACGGATACGCTCCAGCTTCTCCATAAGTGGTTTGCATAAGATTAAAAGAGTCAGTGCTGTCGCTGTCCCGTGGACAATGTTTACCGGAAGTCCTGACAGATAGATCGCCCCTGCGGATGCCGCCGTGATCACACTGTTCATGGTGAATACGGTGCAGGTATCCAGAATCGGTCCCACAATGCAGAGAATGATCAGAAAACCGATCACTGCTGTACGGACGCGTTTTTTCTCTGTCATGATCCCTTTGCGGGCAAGCAGTCCTGCCAGAAGTCCGCCGATGCCGTATCCGAACATCTGCCATGGAGTCCACGGACCCTGTCCGAACAGAAAGTTGCTGACAAAAGCGCCCAGGGCACCGGTAAGGAAACCGGCTTCTGCCCCGAATGCCATTCCTGTTATCATAATGATCCCAAGCATGGGCTTAAAATGTGGCAGCATCATAAATGCGGCCCTGGAAACAACTGCAATGGCACACATCACCGCAATGGAAACAAGCTCTCTGGCCTGTGGCTTCCGCTTCTCAAAGCTTAAGAAAAACGGGATCATGGAATAAATGATCAGAAGCAGGCTGCAGAGATAATATTTCCGGTCCCCGAAATGCCAGAACAAGATCAGGGTGGCCGGTATCAGGATCAGGATCATTAAATAACTTATAATTCTTTTTGCGCTGAAATATTTTACAGATTCTTTTTGCATAATTCGATCACATCCTCGTTTGTAATGGCATTTTCAAATACATGGCGGCTCATGCGGTTGGCTGCCGTTGTGTAAAAGCTGTTCTGTGAGAAAAAGCGGTTCGGCGTATTGGTTGTAATAATGCTTCCGTCAAAAAACATGCTCACAAGATCTGCATATCTGGCACAGAACTCCACGTCATGGGAAACCATGATGATCGTCACGCCCTGGCTTTTCAGCCGGTCCAGGATCCGGGCAAATTCCAGCTTGAAGAAATTGTCGATTCCTTTGGTGGGCTCATCCAGAAGCAGGATCTTCGGGTTGGTGAGAAGTACTTTTGCAAGGGCCGCCCTCTGCTGCTCACCACCGGAAAGGTCGTAGGGATGATGTTCCAGAAGCCCGGAAATATCGCAGATTTCTGCAACTTCTTCGATCTTTTTCTTTTTTTCCTCTTCTTTTCCGTGGAGCATTTCTTCCAGATCTTCCCTCACGGTTTTCTTTACGAAAAGGCTCTGGGGATCCTGTGGCAGCATAGCCAGCAGACCGTCAAAAAGCTCTCCGGATTTATATTTGTTTACCGGTTTTCCCTGGATACAGATCTTTCCACGGTATGGTTTACAGATGTTGGAAATCGCCTTCAGAGTGGTAGATTTACCGGTTCCGTTACCGCCTACAATGGCGAACAGCGTGTTTTCCGGAACCTGGAATGTGATCCCTTTGAGAACATCCGGGGTGTCCTTCTCATAGCGGAACCAGACTTCTTTTACCAGAACGGCAGGGTCTTTTACATTGTCCGGATCTGTGGTGATCTTTTCAGGTACTGTGGTATATTCCGGTGTTTTGTCTTTAAAAATCCTGCTGAGCCAGTCGCCGCCTTCACGGACTGTCAGCGGACATTTCTGAAATTCCGGTACTGTGGTCCCGTCCTCGCTGATGTAAGAATTTTTTACCCCGTAAAAGATCTGTACAGGTGTGGGCATTGCGGCAAACATCCGGTTATTGCCCTCACGGAGAAATTCTCCGATCTTACGTGGTTCATCGTCCGCGATCACTTTTCCGTCTTCAATCACAACGACTTTATCTGAGGCATAAAAAATGTCTTCCAGCCTGTGCTCGGTAATGATGATGGTGGTCCGCAGCTCCCGGTTGATCTTGCGGACTGTGTTCAGGAAATCTGTTGCCGCGATAGGGTCCAGCTGGCTGGTGGGCTCGTCCAGGATCAGTACGCTTGGCTGCATGGCCATGATGGAAGCCAGGTTCAGAAGCTGTTTCTGGCCACCGGAAAGCTCTGTTACATTCTTGTGGAACCAGCCCTGGATGCCGAAATAGCTGGCCATTTCCGCCACACGGAGACGGATGGTCTTCTGATCCATGCCAAGGCTCTCAAGACCAAATGCCAGTTCATGCCATACCTTGTCCGTGACGATCTGGTTGTCCGGATTCTGCATAACATAGCCGATCCGGGATGACTGCGTCCGGAGGTCGGAATCTTTCAGCGGTTTTCCCTCAAAAAAGATCTCGCCTTCTTTTTTTCCATGTGGTGCCAGTACAGTTTTCAGATGTTTGAGTAACGTGGTCTTGCCGCTTCCGCTTCTGCCGCAGACCGTTACGTACTGGCCCCTTTCGATTTTCAGGTTGATATGTGAAAGAGCTGGTTTTTTCTTCTCTGTAGGATAGTAAAAACTCAGATCTTTGATCTCAAAATGTGCCATATGATATCCTCCGTAATATTCACAGCTGTGGGAATGGCCAGAAAGATCCCGTAGGCCACAGCGCCCAGAACTGTGTAGATCCCCGTATTTATGGAAAACTCCGGTGTATACGAGGCACTGCTGCCACCCATGACGCAGCAGAAAATAACTGTTGCCAGAAGAACGGACATCAGGATCAGAAGTCCCTTATCCCGGCCTTCAAAGCGGTAAACTGAAAATGTTGTGCGTTTTCCGGTTCCGTATCCCCGGCTGCGCATGCTGTCTGCCATGACGATCCCGCCTTCCAGGGCCCAGGAAGTCATTGCTGACACGATGGTCATGCCGTGAGATATTTTTTCCCGGTTATCCCCTGTATCTGCAGCCATTCCGATTCCCCTACGTGCGCCGCTGATCTGACTGATCCGTTTCTCATAATTGGGGATCAGACGCAGGATCATGGTCAGGATCAGGGTGACGGACGGGGCGATCCTGCCGAACAGATACAGGAATTTGTCGCTGGTCATCACCTGGCTGTAGGATGCAAACCACAGAAGGATCGTCACCACCATGGCAGCCAGTGCCATGCCGTAGCACAGCGCTTCCACGGTGTACGGGCGGCCGCCCATCCAGGTAAAGAGCACCCGGTTTCCGTACGTGTTGAACAGCGGATTGATCAGTGACAGCGCCACAAACATGGGAACCATCCCTGCCAGAAAGCGGATTCCGCGCCTGCCTTTTACGGTGAGGTAATAAGATGCCGCCATCACCGCGGAAAGAAGGAGAAATGCCGGATGTATCAGCATCATCCCCAGAATAAACGCCCCTGCGTAAAATAAAAAACTGATCACCGGGTGAAAGGAGGAAAAGGTATCTCTTTTTTCGTTCATATACTATTTTTCACTCTTATCTTTCTTTTTTCCGGAATCTGCTTTTGCTTTGCGGGAACCTGCCAGCTGTACGCCACCCAGGATCACTGCAAGGAGCAGTGCCGCACCTGCACCGGCTGCCCATGGCCATACCGGCTGTTTTTTGTCGGTTTCTTTCAGAAGATCATCTGCGGAACCCATAAACCCTACGATTCCATAGGAGGAAAATTCTGCCGCTTCAAAGGAAATGATATTTCCGGAGACCTTGCCGTTCAGAAATTCAACTTTTCCCTTGTCTGTGATGTGGACGATCATGCAGCTTTCGTAATCGCCAAGGTCAACCATGGGAAGCTCCACTTTCAGGACGTCCTTTGGTTCCCAGGCATCTCCGTTTAAGGTGTCCACAAAATGGATCTCATTCAGGGAAAATACCTCTGCCTGATCGCCAAGGGCTTTCTTTATGGTTTCCATCTGTTTGTCGGTTACAAGTTCCGGGTTTACCTTTAACTGTACATACCATGGGAATGCGGAATCTTTTTCGGAAGATACCTGTGCTCCGGTTGCCTGGTCAAAATGATTTCGGGTTCCCAGATTTTTCAGCAGTTCCTCATATGGTTTGTATACAGAATCTTCCTGTACTGCCGCTTTTTCTCCTGCGGAAAGTTTCTCATACTGTTTATAGACTTTCAGGATGTTGTTTACTTCCCTGTCTGAGAAATCTTTTATCCTGGAGATGTAGGTACTTCCGTCTTTCCTGAAGAATGCCTTTATTTTCTTCAGAACGCTGTCCGATGCTTTGGTTTTTTCTGCTTTTACAGTAGTCTTTGCGGATGCTGTTCCGGTTTTGGAAGAGTTCTTTGCGTTCTTGCTGTTTTTGGAGGAAGCAGATTTTTTGGCATCGGTCTTCGCAGAAGATTTCCCGGATTTTGCTGATTTCGAATTTCCGGTGGACATGGATTTCGTGGAACCACCTGCGGATTTTCCGGATTTCTTTTCTGCGGAAGGTGTTGTGGTCGGGGTCGGTGCCGGAGTTTTGGCTGCCTTCGGGGTTGGAGTCGTTTTTGATGCCGGTTTCTGTGTTGCTTTTGGAGTCGGGGTCGGTGTTGAGATAAAATGCGTGGATCCACCCGGAGTTTTGCCTGAGCCAGGTGTCGGAGTCGGCTTACCTGCCTGATATTTCAGTTTATTCAGCTCTTTTTCCGCCGCTTCCAGTGTGGAGAAATTTTTCACCTTTTTCTGCTGTGCGGTGGAAAGAGAATAATAGGCTACTTTTGCTGCACGGATGGCTTCTTCTTTGTCCAGTGTTACCGTCCCAATAGCTGCGATCAGCTTTTCCACTTTCTCGATCTCCAGGCTTTCAATGGATGCCATGGCTTTCGTAAGTTTCTCTTTTCTTGCTTTGGAGATCAGGGTTTTCTGCGCCGTATTCAGGGAATTATAGGCCGCATAGGTTGTTTTAACGGTTTCCATGTTGTCCAGCGTAACTGTTTCCGGAAGGTTGTCAATGGCTTTGATAACTTCATTTGCCTTTTCATGGTCAGACTGTACCGGAACATCGGTCATGTCGTAGAGGGAATTTTCCCCGTTTTTGAAACGGCTGTAAGCGGTCAGCGCATAATATCCCTGCTCGGTTGCCATCTGGTCATAGCCCAGATTGCTCACGTGCTTGAATCCGCCGGTGCTGATAGCGTAGTTCAGAAGTCCCTGCAGGGCAGACTTGCCATTTTTTACAAAGCGCTTGTCTGTATTTGCATCAATCCCCATTGCGGAGAGTGCTACCACAACCTGCGCACAGCTTTCTGAAGTGCTGGTTCCCCATGTTCCAAAACCGCCATCTGCTTCCTGTTTGTTGGAAAGTACAGTAAGGCCTCTGTCTACCGCTGCTTTTACAGCGGAATTTGTTTTGTAATATGGTGCAAGTGCCTGGATCGCCATTGCTGTCACATCGGTGTCTGCGGCTCCGTAGATGGACCAGCCGCCGCCTTTTACTTCTTCTTCCAGAATATGGTTGATGAGCATTTCCCGGCTGTTCTGTGTCTTTCCTTCTTCTGCCTTCGGAATCGCATAATTCTTACTGTCAAAAGCGATCAGCGCCCAGATCGCACCGTTTACGCCCTGCCATACGGTCTGTTTGAAATCAGACAGGGGCTGAAGGAGGTTGTAGCCGCCTACGTCTGTGACATCCTCACCGATAGCTGTCAGCGCCAGTATTACACGGGAATATTCCGTGTATTTTTTTTCGTGGAGAATGCCTTTTTTGCTTTTTACGGTGTTTACAATGCCGGATTTGTATCGGCTGTACACCGAGGAATCTACGGCCTGGCCGCTTCGTGCAAGGCCAAGGATCTCCCATTCGCCCCCTGTGGAGCCGATGGTCGGGGTGCTGGCTGCTGCCATTTTTGCCAGGTATTCTCCGGTTGTTTTGTATGCTTTCTCAAAGCTGGCTGTTGATGACGCTGATCCTTCCAGGGCTTCCCCTGCGGAAAAATCTTCTTCGCTTCCGGCATTTTTCGTGGCTTTGGCCTGGTTCTTCTGTTTCAGAGTTACGGCATAGACATCTCCGTAACCTTCTGCATCTTTTGCTGTAAAAAGCAGAGTTTCCTGGGCGGTTGTCAGATGGAAGAGGTAGTCACTGCTGCCCAGTTTTTCCCAGTCTTCTGCCCTGGCATCTTTTTCGTAATATGTGAGTTCATCTCCGTCCGGATCTTCGAAGATCTGAGAAAGGTCTGCTTTCCAGTAGCCTTCAGTTTCGAAGGTGTCGGTTTCCGGGATGGTGGATCTTCGGATGGGAAGGTGGTTGGCAGCGGTCACCGTTGTATCAGAATCCGGGACGGATGTGTCTGCGGTGGCATCTGGATTGGTCGTATCTGCATCGGTATCTGAATCTGTGACATCACCATCTGCATCGGATGTGTCTTTATCATCCGAGCCAGTCGCATCGCCGTCGGTATCCGCATTGGCCGCGTCAGAATCTGCATCCGATGTATCCTCATCGGCATCTGCAGAATCAGATGCATCAGCATCTGGATTGGATGTATCCTCGCCGGCGTTCTCATCCGCATCTTTCGCATCTTCATCATTCTCTGAATCTGCCGTATCCGGGTCCGTACCGTTTGTATTTCCATCCTGCGCATCCGAACCTGCAGTCGGATCTCCATCTGCATCACCGGCATTCTCATCCTCGCCGTTTTCGTCCAGCACCTGAACACAGACTGCTTTACTTTCCGTCTGGTCTGCATCCGGGTCCTCTGTATTGCGGATCTTTACTTTATAATAAAAAGTTCCTGTTTTTTCTGTGGACGGTGTGTATTCCTCACCGTCCTCCACCTGTTTTTTCTCTTTTTCTCCGGTTTCTTCCTGTGTCCGGTCTTTTTCAGGATCTGCCTTTTTCAGGATTTCCTCAAAATGTTCATTATCCACACTCCGGAACCATGTATATCCGGTTTTTCCACTGCACTCCACAGAAACCTTCAGCGGTTCTGCTTTTTCCCCAAGTTTATACACAACCGGCTCTTCCGGAAGATCTTCCAGGATCACAGGGGTTCCGGATATCTCCTGTTCCCCGCTCTCCTCAGAGCCAAAACCATCTGCAGCCTCATCGGTCTGCTCTGCTTCTTCTACGTCTGATCCTTTTTCCTGAGCCTCCGTCTGCTCTGTCTGTTCAGACATTTTCTCTGTTCCTGCTGCTGACACATACGCCCCGGCCTGGGACTGTACGGTCAGTGCCGCTGCGATCATCAATGCCAAAACTTTTTTATTAACCATTCCAAACATCTCCTACATCTGCGCCAAGTCCATTGCAGGTATAGCACCATACAATTGTGTCTCCGTCTTCCAGCATATATTTTGAGCATCCGTAATTCGGGAACCACCCGTTTACCTTATACATCCAGCCGGATTCGTTTCCGCAGTCAAATTCATAAAGATTGTTGATACCTTCGATATAATAACTGTCATACATCGGTGTCCAGGAATATTCCAGCTGGATACCTGTGTACTCGCAGACTCTTTTCAGTACATCAAACACGGTTTCTCCCTCTGTAAACTCCACAGTGCTGGTGTCCAGGATCACACCGTTTGACGGTACATATGCTTCTTTTCCTGCGGTAAGATTGTCCATGTTATTCAGGATCGTGTCGCACAGGATCGTAATGTTGCAGGTCTTTGAGTCACTGGTGTCGTCTTCGGCATTATCACCATCTGTATTATTGCTGGTATCCCCTGCACTGCCATCTTCCGTACTGCCGTCTTCCGCATCAAAATCTCCATCCTGATCCGCATCCTGGTCTCCGCTCTGATACTCATCGTTTCCGTCTGTACTCTGATCCGCACTGCCTTCTCCACCGGAAGTTGTTACTGTCGCATTATCTTCCGCTGCCGGGGTCACGGTTGCAGCTGCCTTTGCAGTGCTGCTGCCTTTCTTCCTGCTGCTGTCTTCTGTTTTCGGAATCTTTGAAGAGGATGACAGACTTTTTTCCAGAGCTGCTTTCTTCTCCGCGGCTCTGTCATCCAGTACCTTCTGAAGCTCATCCGTTGTAAAGCAGAGTGCATCTTTATCTTTGCATCCGGTCAGTTTCCCGATCATATATTCATTCAGGGATGTGGCCGCGATCTTTCCCGTGGATACCGTCCATTTATCGTTTTCATCGCCGGTGATCTGAACACTTTCCCCTGCTTTTACCGTATAAGAAGATCCGTCTGCCGCAGAAAGATCGATCTCATCCTTAAATACATCCAGGGAAGCACTTCCTGTCTGCTGGCTGATGGCGAACACTCCGCTGCCCGTTGTGAAACTGTTTTTTCCAAATGTAAAAAGAATCTTTTCATTGCCCGATGCCAGGTCTGTAAAAAGTTCTCCCTGATCAAGACTAACCTGTACATCGCCTTTTTTTACAGATACTGCTTCCAGCTCTGTGTTGGCATTCAGTGAGAGGATATTCTCTTCTCCCGCCGAAAGATCTGCCGTTGTTCCGTTCTTGGTTTCCAGGATATCCCCATCCCGCAGCGATACATTTTTTTCCAGTCCATACCCGACTCCGCTTCGCTGGATATTGGCCACACCCTTTACATTCTGGCTGACAAGTACGCTGTTTTCATCTTTGCCGAACCAGCCTTTCAGGTTGCCGACTGCCATGATCCCGCATCCCGCAATGATCAGGATCAGAACTACCATGATCACATTAAACAGCGTCTTTTTCCTCTTTGTTTCCATTCTTTTCCTCCTTTTTTATGCGCAAAAAAGGTAACGGAAAAAAGCCCCTTTAAAAAGGGGTTACCGTTACCTGATAGATGTCCATATGCGCAAACTGTTTCTACCTTCTTCATGAAGAAAAACTGCCTCTGACTATACAGAACCGCACCTATATGTACAGGAATTTCGCCTGTTCGCACTTTTTTTCTTCGTATGCAAGTTTTCTATGAGAAGTATATGCTATTTCGATAGTTGTGTCAAATATATTGCAGTTTTTTTGCTGTAAAAAAGTCAAAACCATTGTTTATTAACTGTAATTATGTTATTATAAGTGAACAAGTTAATATTATTTTCAACAGATTCAAGTTCTGTTCTGTATTTTATTGCTCTTTGATAATCTACTGCCAGTTAAAAGGGAATGAGGTTTGAATCCTCAGCAGTCGTGCTACTGTATTTGCTTAGATTTTTCAATACCATTGTACAGCTCATGTATGAGAAGGGAAAAATTGTGATTGCATAAGCCAGGATACCTGCTTGGATCTTGCTGCCGCTATTACACGTCATAATACAGGTAGTAAGATATCATCGTTTCATTAAAGGAACTATATCTTTACGATACTGTTTCTTTATTTTTTTGCCTTATTATTATAATAAAGGAGAGTTTTATGTCACGAACTTTTAATGCTGATGTTTGCACAGCCATTACCAAGAGCAATTCTCACAGATTTTATTCTGCAAACCTCTACATTCCTGACCAGGTGGAATGTATTGCCTCTGAAGTTTTTCAGAAGAAACGTGAACTTTCTACCGTCCGTTTTCCAGCTTCGCTTAAAAATATCGGAGCCAGAGCTTTTCAGGGATGTTCTGCTCTTTCATCTGTGGATCTTCCACAGCAGGTAGAGGATATCGGTCCCGGTGTTTTTTCCCAGTGCTCTTCCCTAGAAAAAGTTTCTCTTTCCAGAGCGATCTCTTCTGTCCCGAAGGCTGCATTCCGGGGGAATTACCGCATGAAAAATGTTTCGTTTTCCACGGATTCCAGGATTTCCACAATCCGCTCGGAAGCATTTTTTCAATGTTCATCTCTGACGTCTCTCGTCCTTCCTGAGAATCTTTCAGAGATTGATTCCCGCGCTTTTTACAAGTGCAAAAACCTGGAGAATGTTTTTTTCCCAAAGGAACTCGACCGTATCGGCAGGGAATCCTTCAGTGCCTGTGCGATCAGAGAGCTGCTGCTTCCGGATTCCATAACTTATATTGATGACTGTGCTTTTTTCAAATGCAAAAATCTCACCCACGTAGTTCTTCCGAAAAACCTGCGCTACATTGGCAAGTGGGTCTTCCACGGATGTCCGAAACTGAAATATCTGGAAATCCGTCATGATCCGGATTTTATCGGTCCGTGGATCATCAACCGGTCCTGTACGATCCGCTGTTATAAAGGCTCCAAAGTGGATGCTTACTGCCAGGAAAACGGGTTCCAGGTGGAATATCTGTAAAATACACAACTTCTGCCCGCATACATATACAAAAAACCGGCAGATCTCCGTTGACTGAATGTCTGGAGATCTGCCGGATTTTTTTGTCTGATTCTGTATCATTTTATAAGCCGTCCGGCTTATTATTTCGTGATCATTTACAGATTATTTTACTGTAACTTTGCAGGTTACTTTCCTGGTTCCACTCTTAACTGTGATAACTGCGGTTCCTTTTTTCTTTGCTGTGATCACGCCTTTGCTGTTGACAGTGGCTACATTCTTGTTGGAAGAAGTGTAGGTAACTTTCTCACCGGATGTAAACGGGCTGACTACAGGTTTCAGAGTTGTGGTCTTGCCTTTTGTAAGAGTGAGTGCGGATTTTACTCCTGTGATCTTAACGGTCTTTACGGTAGCTTTCTGAACAGTTACAGTGATGTAGCCTTTCTTTCCGCTCTTCAGTGTTACTGTGATCTTTGCTGTTCCTGCTTTGGAACCAGCTGTGATCACACCTTTGCTGTTCACTGCTGCCACGCTCTTATTGCTGGATGTCCAGGATTTTACGGAATCACCGTTTGCCAGTCCTGTCACTCTGACTTTGGATGTAGACTGTTTTACTTTGAGAGTAAATTTGGTTGTGTTCAGTTTCAGGGTTGGTGTCAGTTTCTTGCCGTAGTTTCTTGTCTTACCTTTGTATCCGCACTTGGAGCATACCTGTGTCTGTTTTGCAGGAGCGAATACGGTTGCTTTTGTGGTTGTTTTCCATACATAGGTATGTTTTGTGCATTTTAATTTTGCGATCGTTGCAGTCTTTTTATATCCGCATACAGTACAGGTGTATGTCTTAACGCCTGTTGCTTTATAAGTTGCTTTCTTTGTTACAGTGCCTTTGTCAAAGGTGTGTGCCGCATAACCGTCCATCTCTTTCTTGTCTGTAATCATGCAGCCTGCAGATGTGCACACATGCCAGTGAGCAGTTTTATCATTGGACCACTTGCTGCTCCAGTTATGCTCATGCTCGTCTGGATAATTATCTGTGTAATGGAATACGATCTCATCACCGTTGTCCAGATACTGCTGGATAACACTGAGATCCGGATGTTTTCCATTCAGAGTGTACATCCATCCACTGTTTTTACCATTTGTGAATTCGGCAAGTTCGTTGCTGTCTTCATCTTTTGTAATTCCCTGTACGTAATTGCCGGCTGTATTTCTGAATGTCATTCCGTTGTCGCTGAGCGCTTTTTTCAGTACATCCAGTACAGTTGCATTTGCATCAACTTCATAAGTGGTCTTCGGAATCCATGTCTCCAGATTTCCGGCTGCCAGTGTATGACGCACTCCGTCTTCATCACTGTTATGCTCTTCGTCGCCTAACAGAGTAAAGCTTACTTTGATGGTTGAAAGTGTATTTTTCTTTACAACAACTTCCACTTCTGCTTTTACAGACTGATAGGAAACCGTAAGTGTCTTTCTGCCTCGTGTACTGCTGTCAAAGCCGGTTACTGTAACATCCTTCTCTGTTACATTGCTGGTAGTTCCGTCACTCCAGGATACTTTGAATTCCATTCCTGTAAGATCCAGCTTATCGCCAACATAATAGATTGTTTTATAGTCACCGGATACAGTCAGTCTGTATGCAACTTTCTGCTCTGAGATCGTCGGATATCCATCTTTCTGCTCCCAGTTACCCATGCTGGAATCAGATCTGTTCAGTTCATCTGTTACTGTGTTGTCTTTAAACTGGGCATCTGTCATTGCTTTTGCCAGTTTATCCGCATCTTTACCAAGAGGATCATCAGAACGGTTCATATCTGTCTTGGTAATGCTCTTCCAGCGGTTATCCGGATCTGTTTCTTCCTTGATCTTATCCAGACTGTCTTTGGAAGTGTTCATGTAATATGTGGTCTTATCTTCTGTCCAGCCATGTTCTACTGCATCAGTATCTACATAGAGGACTCTTCCGATACCATTTTTTGCGCCACAGGAATCCAGATAATAGTTATTCTCCACAACATTGTTTATGTTGAGGGATTTCATATAACCGATAATTCCGCCGACACCTGTTTCGGTTCCTTTTACGGTTCCGTAGAAACAGTTATTTCTGATGTACGCCAGATTCCATGCCTGAGCCTGTCCATACTCGCCGCCGAAAATACCTCCGACCGCATCAGTACCTGTAATGGTTCCTGTTACATAACAATTCTCAATAGTTGCTCCAGGTGTATTCGGTGCAGAAGAAGCTGTATAACCGCTTCCTGCAATACCACCTGTATTTACACCTGTTGCCGTAACAGTTCCGTGAAAACTGGAGTTACGGATCTCATACGGTCCCATAGACTGGCCTTTGGAGCCAATCAGTCCGCCGACTGCTTTGGCACCATATACATCTGCATAACTTGTACAGTTGATTACAGTTCCGTTGAACTCACCTGCCAGGGAGCCTACGTTATTGATACCAGACGGTGCATTTGCTTCTGCATCCCAGCCAATCTTTACATTTTTCTCTACGGTACATCCGGAAATATTGACAACGTTGGCGCCGGAAGCATATCCTCCCAGGAAACCACAGTCGCGGATAACCGTACCGGATTTAATGGTTACATTTACAATATTTACGGTATCCGGGCATCCTGATGCATAGCTTCCGCCATCATCTCCGGTACCATAATTTCCATCCGGGCCATAGTCAACTACATAATAAGCAACCAGGCCGTCACCTTTGATGTATTCACCCTGAATGTTCAGGTTCCGGATCGTTGCGCTTCTTACATAAGCAAACAGAGGCTGTCCGCCTTTTGCTACAGTAGCTGTTTTGCCGTTTCCATCAAAAGTACCGCTGAATGGAAGGATATTCTTTCCGTTTTCGGAATCTTCACGTCCGCTCATTCTCGGGTTTACTTTGTCCTCCGGAAGGTATCCGATGGACTCCCAGTCAGCCGGAAGTGTGATGTCCGCTGTCATCTGGAAGACAACACCCTTCATGTTTGTTCCTGCTTTTACCAGGTCACGAAGTGTTTCCAGATCTTTCAGGGATTTGATCTGATATGGTTCTTCTGCCGTTCCTTTTCCTTCGAATGCACTGACTGCTACTGTAACAGTTACCACATCGGTTGCTGCCTGGGAAAGGATCTTGCCATCTGCATTCTTCTTTACGATTTCTGCATAGTAGTAGAAGTTTCCTGCTTTCTTTGTATCCTGTACATACGTTGCCTCTGTTCCATCCTCGGATACAGTTGTATTCTCGCTGACCAGAGTACCGTTTGCTTTTTCTTTGCTGCTGGTCTTGACCCAGCTGATCTCATAGGTTTCTCCGTTTTCCGGTTTTTTCAGAGTTACTTTTACCGGGTTTTCAGAAGCACTGCCATCAACCGCATACTGAGTATCTACCGGCTGTGTGGTAATCAAAGAATTATCTTCTTCTACTCCGTAGCAGTACTGTACGGATTTGAACTTTGCATCTTTCACATAGGAGATCTTTGCCCAGTCTGTTCTGCTTCCTCTGAAATATGCATTCGCTTTTCCAACTGTAAGGAAATTGCCAAATGTACTATATGAAAATTTCTGGAGTTCTGCCGGGAAAATAACCGTTCTCAGTGAACTGCAGTTTCCAAACACATAGTTGTCAATATAAGTTAATCCCTCGGGGAATTCAAGCTTTTCAAGAGAAGTACATCCATAAAATGCATACTCTTCAACTGTCGTAGTTCCCTTTTTCATAACAACTTCTGTCAGAGACTGGTCATTTCTGAAAGCGCTGTATGGAACACTGGTAATATTTCCGGTTAATTCTGCTTTCTTCAGATAAATACAGCTTCTGAATGCGGAACTTCCAAGTTCTGTCACAGAATCCGGAATTACGATCTCTGTAAGACCGTTGCATCCTTCAAACGCATATGATCCGATCTTCTGAAGTGTTGACGGGAAATGAACTGCCGTAATACCGGCACAGTCTGCAAATGCGCTGTCCTCGATCTCTGTTACACCTTCAGGGATGGTGATCTCGCCTTTTACAGCAGGAGGACAATATACCAGCTGTCCGGTTGTAGTATAAACAATACCGTCTACGGTCTTATAGTTTCCACTTGCAAATCCGAAGTTTACTGCTTCCATTGCAGTACATCCGCTGAATGCTTCTGCACTGAAATTTTTCACGGTTCCCTGGAATGTTACAGATGTAATTCCTGCGCAGTTATTAAATGCGGTATCAGAAAGACTCTCTGTTTCTTTCGGAATCACGATATCTCCGGATTTTGTTCTTGCACAGAGCTTAAGCTCTTTTCCATCTTTGGAGTATACGATGTTATCAATACTCTTGATATTCTGGTTGTTTTCGTCAACGGTAAGTGTTGTCAGAGATCCGCATCCCTCAAACATGGAACCGGTAATATCCGGCACTGCAGCACCGATGTTTACTGTAGTAAGTGCTGTACAGTTTTCGAAAATATAATTTCCGATCTCACTTCCGTTCAGTGTTACTGTTGTAAGTTTTTTACAGTCTGTAAATACAGAGTTACCAATCTTCTGCACAGATGCAGGGATTGTGATCTCTTTCAGTTTTGTACAACCAATAAATACATTGTTTCCTATTGTCTGCACAGACTCAGGAATCGTAATCTCTGTCAGTCTCGTACAGCCTCTGAATACAGAAGCCTTAAATGTTGTAAGCGTATCCGGAAGGCTTACAGATGTGATATTTACACCATTCTGGAAAGAACCTGTATAAACACTTGTTACACCAGATTTTATTACAACATTTTTAATTTCATTGATGTAAAGCTTTTTCCACGGACAGCTGGTCATCTCTCCGGTTCCTTCGATAGTAAGAATACCATCTTTGTCCAGAGTCCATGTAAGGTCTTTACCGCAGGTACCATATGCAATTGTATCTTTTACCGTTACAACGCATACCGGTGCCATCAATGGACAGTTGTTTTCTTTCGTCGGGTAATTCCAGTTCTCATCCGGCTGCTGGCTGTAATCCGGGATCTGATCCAGCACAGAACCGTTTGCAGTTACATAATAGGTTCCTGGTTCACTAAAGGACAGTTTCACAGTTCCGTCTTCACCGGTGGTTTTGCCTTCCAGTGCAGCGAATGCGCCGTCTTTCCAGGTTCCGATCTGAATACCGGAAAGAGCTTTTGTTCCTGCTGTCATGGCTCCATTAAGAGTCAGGGTGAATTCTTCACCGGCTTTAACTGTCTTCTCGACAGCATCAAAGCTTGCATATTTATCGGAATAATTTACATCATCCTGATTTATGGATGCAACCAGATAATCATTGGCTTTGACTGTGGATACTTTTGTATCTCCTACATTACTCTGAAGCGCTGCACCATTGAGATAATACAGAGTATTGGTAGTATCAATACCCCAGAGTTTCTTTACAGTCAGTCCCCACTGACCGTTCTCGGTCACATAACCATCTGCCTGAGCATATGCCTCATGAGCTGCTACAAGTGCCTCATCATAAGTCAGGACACCATCACTGTTCAGGTCCTTAACTGTGACCTTCTGGTGTGCCATCGGCTGATTGTCTTTTGTTTTTGCAAGAACGCCTTTGTTACTGATCGTTACATAAACGTCTGCCGGTGCAGCTGCTGTTCCGGTTGTTTCCTCTCCTGCGTTGAAAGCATCCTGCTCTCCTGCGGAAAAATCATCTGCAAGATCGAGATCCTGTGTCTCTTCGGAATTTTCCTCTGCGATCTCTTCTGCACCTGCGCCGCTGTCCTCTGCCATATCCAGTTCCTGGGAGTCTTCTTCCTCCACAGCTTTCTATTCTGCAGATCCTTCTGCGGGTTCTTCTTCCACGTACTCATCTTCCGTGGGTTCTTCTGCCTGAGGCTCTTCC
>OBAI01001099.1_pt1 | contig 22443 bp, 15 predicted proteins | sample 1517461 | NCBI WGS metagenome assembly OBAI01 (sample SAMN04571696, study PRJEB22368) | human gut metagenome | biome: human gut; material: stool | host: Homo sapiens | place: Luxembourg | collected 2012-06-29
GCCAACGGTATGTGGAACTCATGACCCGCCTGGGCTACCCCGTCCGCCCCGAACGCCCCGTCATCCGGCGACACACCATCAAGCGATAAATCGCAGCCAAACAAATTGGCCGTCGAATACTATCATTTGGGCAAATTGACCCTGTTATGCTGAAACATATGGTTGACAATTGTCTGGAATATACAGGCAAAAGTTATACGGATTAGCACGATACATCTGAAATGATTATAAAATTGTGTATTTTTGTATAATAACTAAACCTGCCAGAAATTTATCAGCATATGAGCCAGACAGAAGAACCGAAGTATAAGATACTCAAACCTCGTCAATCCATACTGAAGGCATATCTTCGTGAACCGATTTCGGAGACTGAATTGGCTTCCTTCCGGACGGCTATGCAAACAATGCTTGGTCGAATAGATTCTTCTCAACACGAAGAATTTAATAAAAACCTTGTAATCGATTTTTTCAACCAAAGTTTGTATAAAGGCAACAAGTATATGGTCAATACCCGCGATAGAGCGGATCTGGCCATATATTCAGAATCTGGCCAACCGGCCGTATTATTCGAGTTTAAGGGGCCAGGACGCCCCGATATGGTCAGCAAAGAGAATCTGAAAGAAAAGGCCCTTTATGAACTGATTCTGTATTATATCCGGGAGGAGGAAAAGTACCACAATACGGATATAAAGCATCTTATCATCACAAATTGCTGGGAATACTTTATTTTCGACAAAAAGGATTTTTATCAGTTGTTTGCCAGCAACAAACAATTCGTTCAAAGAGTTCTGAGCTCCGACAACGGGAGCAGCAAGGACGGCAACGATTTTATATACAACAAGATCATCAAGCCCTACGTCGAGAATATCGAGAATAAGCTGAAATTTACTTATCTGAATTTGCACGACTTCACGGGCAAAATAAAGGAAAGCAACATCGTAGAGAATAAAGACTTTCTGGCGGCCTACAAACTGCTCTCTCCCGCTCATCTACTCAAACTGCCCTTCAGCTCTGACCACAATACGCTCAATACGGACTTCTATCAGGAATTGCTCTACATAATGGGAGTGGAAGAGGTTGTCGAAGATCGTATCCACAAAATTAAGCAGTTAAGGAAAGACGACTATCAGCCTTACTCCCTGGTCGAACAGGTGTATTCCAAACTCGAAGACTATTCGAAAATCACCGAAGACGCCCAACGCTTTGAAACGGCATTGGGATTGGTCCTTACATGGATAAATCGGATTCTCTTCTTGAAACTTCTGGAATCGCAGCAGGAAAGTTTCAATAACAACGAGGAGGTCAGATTCCTGAATACACGACATATTAAGGATTACGACGTCCTCAACGATCTATTCTTCAAGGTACTGGCAAAACCTGTCGAGGAGCGTTCTTCGGAAATGATGGAGCAATTTCCAACCGTTCCCTACCTCAACAGTTCGTTGTTTGAAATGTCGCAACTTGAGGAGGAGTACTTTCCCATTAGCGGCATCCGCATGGGCGAAATGGATGTTTTTGCGAAAACGGTTCTGAGAGACGGTCGTGGTAGGAAGATTTCAGGCAGGAAGCAGACGCTCAATTATTTATTTGAGTTTTTGGACGCCTACGATTTCGGTTCCGAACGCAATACCGACAAAGGTCTTGTTCGTCATGAGAGCAAAACGCTTATCAACGCGTCGGTTCTGGGACTGATATTCGAAAAAATCAACGGCTACAAGGACGGTTCGTTTTTTACGCCCGGCTATATCACACAGTATATCTGCCAAGAAACATTGCGCAAAGCTGTCGTTGACAAGTTTAACAAGAAAAAAGGATGGAACTGTTCGGACTTTGAAGATCTGAAAGAACATGTCGACTACGGCAAACGCGAGGTCAGAACAGAGGCTAACGAGATTATCAACTCGCTTAAGATCTGCGATCCGGCTGTCGGCAGCGGCCACTTCCTTGTCTCTGCACTCAACGAATTAATCGCGATAAAAAGCGAACTCGGCGTACTGCAGGACCGGCAGCCACAACCGCAGCGCATCATGGATTACGAGGTTCGTGTGGAGCTGGACGAGTTGGTCATCACCAATGAGGACGGCGAGAGCTATAAATACGACCCGTCATCGACAACCAGCCAACGAATCCAGGAAACCCTGTTCGAAGAGAAACGCACCATCATTGAAAACTGCCTGTTCGGCGTCGATTTAAACCCCAAGAGTGTCGAAATATGTCGCTTGCGCCTTTGGATTGAATTGCTGAAAAATGCCTATTACTACAAGGATGAAACGGGCGCCCGCCAGTTACAGACACTGCCAAATATCGACATCAACATCAAATCGGGAGACTCGCTGCTTCATCGTTTCGATTTGCAGGAGAGCATTTCTCAAGTGCTGCAATCGACAGGAATTACCATTACGCAGTATCGCAATGCCGTTGCCGAGTACAAGAATGCGCACAACAAGGAGGTGAAGCGTCATCTTGCGGAGTTAATCGTAAAAATCAAAACAACTCTTAAGACCGAGATCAAACAACGCGACCCCAAACTCAATATGCTATTGGGGTATAAGCGACAATTGTCAGGCCTTCAGTCTCAGGAACTATTCGGGACAGAGTGGACGGCAAAGGCATTGGCAAAGAAGCACAAGAAAGAGAAGGATCTGTCGAAGAAAATAAAGGCACTTGAGACCTATATTGCGGAAAGAGAATCCAATAAAATGTATCTTAATGCTTTCGAGTGGCGCATAGAGTTCCCCGAAGTGCTGGACAATGATGGAAACTTTATAGGTTTCGACTGCATAATTGGCAATCCTCCGTATGTAGATATAAAAGCGCTTCCTAAAGCTAATGTAAAATTATATTTTGATAAATTCCAAACCACAGAAAATAGGATTAATCTCTACTCTATTTTTGTGGAACAAGGTACAATGTTGCTTTCAAGCGAGGGTTCACTGTGCTATATCATCCCTAACTCTATACTTGTAAACGATTCTTATTTAAAGATAAGAGAATATATAATTGATCGTGTTGATAAAATTATAAAGTTACCTGATACTGTTTTTGATGTTGCGACAGTCGAAACAATTATACTCCATCTTCATAATGGGAATAACAAAAAACAGATACAAGGAGCATATTTTAAAAAAGATGACAAAATCAATTTCTCAGATTTGACATTCTGTTCATTTGAAAGATCAAAGTGGAAATCTGATCCATCCAAAAGATTTAACATTTTTCTAAATGAGAATATATCTAATTTATTAGATAAGATATCAGCTAATACCAATGAATTAGGAGAATACGTATATACGTCATTAGGTATAACTCCCTATGATAAGTATAAAGGACACGACACAGCCACTATTCAGGGAAGGAAATTTCATTCTGATAAACCTCTTGATTCAACATATGTTCCACTTATTTCAGGAGCAAACATTCATCCATTCTACGTTTCAGATGACATTTCGGAATATTTAAAGTATGGAGAATGGTTAGGAGCTCCACGTGAGCCTCGTTTTTTTGAAAGTCCTAAAATCATAGTTAGGCAAATTTTATCTGGAGAGTCACAACGCATTATTGCTGCATATTCAGATAAGCCATACTACTTTACACAAATTGGGTTTTCATTGATATCCAAAACAAACAATACAAATGAATTAAAATATTTAACATGTATTTTAAATTCTTCATTAATGTCCTTTTATCATAGGTATACATTCTTGGATCTAGAGAAAGTGGTATTCCAAAAGATACTAATTGCAAACGCAAAAAAACTTCCAATAAAGAAGTGTACAGAATTGCATCCTTTCTTGGATTTCTTTATAGATATTGAGCATATCAACTTTAAGAGATTAGATATGCTTGTATATAATCTCTACGACCTTACCTACGATGAGGTTCTGATTGTCGACCCCAATCCCCCGTTCACGCGCGAAGAATATGAAACCCAAGCGTAAAATCGTAAAGAGTCTGTGCCGATATACCCTCTTTGCTTTATCGGCTATTCTGACCCTGTCGGTGTATGCTGCAGCGACAGACAGCTTATGCCTTGATTCGCTGCACCCAAAAGGGCCGAAAACCCCGGTTATTACCATGGGATCGAACTCGATTCCTGATAGCAACACGTCGATTATAGCAAAAGAGTCGGAACCGTCTGGCACGATATCACAACAAGCAAAACAGAAGTATAAAGCAGATGGTTGGTCGTTGTCGGGGAAATTTTTCTCTACTTATATTTATCCTATCATTACATTATTTATTGGTGTCTGGATCAAAACCGCCATATCTTCAAGAGCAGATAAAAGGCGCAGTCAAAAAACCGGAAAGCGTTGGCTTGCAGAACTATCAGCACAATATGCAGATATTGAACGGCAAATAACAGCATTCAACACGTTCATAACTGACTATTGTGATAATCGCAACCGCTTTGATATTCCAAACATCTCTTATGGATTTATAAACAGCCGGAATTTTGATGCACTTGGCAAGGAAGATCTATATGACTATTTGGGCCAATTGCTAAGAAAACGAGATCAGAAGAAAGTGGATGACACATACCGAAAGATTACAGGCATAATATCCGCTCTTGATTCAATTGACACTCAAAACAAAAATCATATACAAAAGTTTTTGGATAGAAGTAATGCTTTGGTGGAGGCGTACAATGCTAATTTAGTTCAATATGATAAGCTGTTACGACAAATTCCAGTTGAGTATCCTGGCATATCAAAGCCGATAGTAGTGAGTCTTAAGACGAAATATTTTACGATATCTAAGAATATGCCCAAAATTAATCTTTTTGAATGTGAAGATAGTTTCGTTATACCCAGTCTTGAGATTTTGAGATCAAATCCGTTTCCGCCGGCATTGGATGATACTTTGCAGAATTGTTTGAATATCACGTTGGAATTGCGAAATGAAAAGGCATACATCAAATCGAATCTTGAATCAGCAAATGCCCAGTATAAAAAGGTTCTCGAAAAAATTGATGATATACATGTAATATGTCAACCCCAACACAATAGATTCTACCGGTTGTGGTAGCGTTTCAGAGGATAAAAGAATGGCCTATATGAATAAGTGTCTCAGCATCTTGGAAATGCAAATATTGTGGAGAATATAAGTCACTGTCCTTGCAAAAAATCTCTCACGGGCGCTTTGTCGCAAAGAAACCTGACCACCCGACGTTGAGTCTATGCCATTGCTGATGGAAGGAGCCATCATAACAAAAAATTATAAATTATGGAAAAAGAGAAACAGCTGCTATTAGAAATAAAACATCTTTATAATAAATTAGTTAATGCTCCTTATGGAAGATTTATACTTGGTTATGGCACCCAAGATCCGAGTGGTGACGAATATAAATCAGATGCTCTTCGGTTGTATGATAAAGTCATTGAGTTGAATAAAGAATGTCATCCGGCTTATATTGATGAACAGACAATATTTAACTTATCGCATACTTTGTCTAAGGAAGTTGAGTATGTCGCTGCAAAATATAGAGATGCCACCAAGCCACATGCAGCTAAAACTCGGTGGAGGGAATTGGAGGATTTAATGAATAGAACGACCAGACAAATTCATTTGGATTTAGATAGGGTGTTTTCTCGCATTGAAGAAATTGAGGCAGAATAAGACTGGTATGACAAATGTATGACAAAACAAAATGAAAACCGCGTTGCAGATAGCTACAACGCGGTTTCTTTGAGGTCTGAAGCGGAATCGAACCGCTGTAGCAGCTTTTGCAGAGCTGTGCCTAACCGCTCGGCCATCAGACCCTATCGAACGGACTGCAAATATACGCCTTTTTTTTGAATTCCCAAATTTCTGGTCCGGAATCAAACACCTCATCGCGTTCTTAATAGTTTCGTTGAAGAGACTCGCTATGAAACGTTTGTCGATCAGATGCTGGTGAAGGCTCTTATCGGTAACAGATGTCGCAGTTGGCCCGTGTGGTGGCATTTGTGAAGCATCCGAATGCGGGGAGGCCCGTATTCTATATCATCAAGCGTTAGGGAAACGTGATAGCAATGTGCAATCGATGTGGCTGATTGTCTAAGATGGATGACGCTAATTGATAGGTTTTTCGTATCTTTACTAAACGTCGCTTACTCTCTTGCGACGTTTTACTTGAGAATGGTATGACGATAGATGATTTGGCATTGACCTTTCATCCTGATTTGGGGTGTAAAACGGCAATTCATTTGCTGGAGTGTTTCGGTTCGGTAGAGGCGATTTACGCCGCTACGGAGGAGGAACTGATCAATCGTGCCAAGTTGAAGCCCGCTTTGGCGCAGAGTTTGGTTCGGTGCGAATGCCATCAGAAGGCTGAACAGGAGTTGAACTTTTGCACGCGAAACAACATACAGCCGATTGCTGTGGGGGATGCTGAGTATCCCGGGCACCTCATGGAGTGTCCTGACTATCCGCATGTCTTGTATGTGAAGGGTAAGATCGATTTCAATAGTGGCCATTGGCTGTCGATGGTTGGTACGCGTAAGGCCACTCCATATGGCGATAAGGTGTGTGATCGGCTCATTGGAGAGTTGGCTGCACTATTCCCGGATTTGGTTGTGGTGAGTGGATTGGCCTACGGAATTGATGTGGCGGCCCATCGGGCTGCTTTGCGACATGGGGTGCGGACTGTTGCGGTGTTGGGGCATCCTTTGACGCATATTTATCCGCGTGTCCATATTGAGACGGCTCGTCAGATTGTGAAGTCGGGAGGGGCTTTGGTGAGCGAATATCCCTCGACGGCGCATCCCGATCGGGCCGGATTTATTCAACGCAATCGATTGATTGCCGGGTTGAGTGATGGAACGGTAATTGTGGAGTCGGCGGCACGGGGTGGATCATTGATAACGGCCGATATGGCGTCCGGGTATCACCGTGAGGTGATGGCTGTCCCCGGACGGATTGGGGATCGCAATGCCGAGGGGACCAATCGGTTGATTCGTTCGCTGAAGGCTCAGATTGTTTGTTGTGGAGCAGATATTGCCGAAAGTCTCGGTTGGGAGATAGCAGAGGGGCAGAAACCAGTGCGGACGATCGAACGTGTTGCGGAGCCAGAGACAGATAGCAGTTGGCGTAATACAGCTGCGCCGATCCATTCTCAGGAGGTTGACATTTCGGTGGTGACGGTTGAACCATTCCAACTGGATCGTTCTTCTGAAAAGGTATCCTTTACAGAGCCAGGGGGAGCCAGGGTTTCCGTGGTACCTGCTGTCTCTGAAGCGGCTGTAAAGCTGTGGCAGCAGATGGGAGAGGATCCGGTGGAGCTGGATGAGTTGAGTCGTCGTAGCGGGGTATCGATTACACAATTGCCGGTGTTGTTATTGGAATTGGAGTTGGCCGGATCTATTCGTATGTTACCGGGTAATCAATGCCTGAAACTGTAAATGATGGGACTTTCTTTAGACACCCATGGGAGTGTTGGCAAGGAGTCTTGTTGAGGGTTGCTTTCAAGCGTTTTTCACTCTATTTTTGTTTTGGAATTTGCACAGTGAGCCTGTTTCCCGCCGAGTAACATAGGTCGTTTCGGTTAGGACATGGGCTTGACGGGCGGTAACAGAAAAGCTGTTTTCAGATAAGAGATCAAAATAGGTATTGGCGACATCGCTGAGGTTGCCAGATGGTGAGGAGAAGTAATTGTGAGACTGATAGATACCCATTCGCATATTTATGATACGCAATTTGACGAGGATCGGGACGCGGTAGTGACTCGTGCTTGTGGAGTAGGGGTTGAACGGCTTTATCTACCGGCCATTGATGAGGAGTCTTATGAGGCGATGTTTGCCTTGACGCGCAAATACCCGGATCTCTGTCGGCCGATGATGGGGCTGCATCCTACCTCGGTCAACGACAATCCCGGTTGGCGTGAGGCTTTGGAGCGGGTAGCAGATTATTTGGCCACACCTCCGGAGGGGATTCGATTCTATGGCGTTGGAGAGGTCGGACTCGATTTCTATTGGAGCCGTGATTGGATGGATGAGCAGTTCGAGGCGTTACGTTTTCAGATCGAGTTGGCTTTGCGGTATGATCTTCCGTTGGTGGTGCATACCCGGGATGCCTGGGATGAGATGTGCCGGCTGATGCAGGAGTACGCAGGGAGTGGATTGCGAGGAATTATGCACAGCTTTTGTGGTTCGATTGACCATTATCGGGCGTTGAAGGCGTCGGGTGATTTTCTATTTGGCGTTGGGGGGCCGGTTACCTACAAACGTTCGACCCTGCCCGATACGTTACGGGAAATTCCGTTAACGGAGTTGGTTTTGGAGACCGATTCGCCCTATTTGCCGCCGGTGCCCTATCGGGGTAAACGCAACGAGAGTGCCTATGTTGAGTTGGTGGCCCGTAAGTTGGCGGAGATTTATGAAACGACACCGGAGGAGGTGGGTGAGATAACGACCCGCAATGCCCTGAAGCTGTTCGGAGAGTTGAAGTAGGGCAAGAATAGCACAGCCGCCGACGTAAAAGCTGCACTGGGTGCTTGTGAAAGAAAGGCCTTTGTGATCGTTGCTCAAAAGTCGGATTACATGAGGTTACTTTGAGCGGCCAACTCGCTTTGTTGCATAAAAGATTGCAGAGGCAAGATTAAGGCTGGGAAAGGACTTGTACTGATGCGTTAGACGGCCAAAGTAATGTCAGATAGTGTTCCAAATTAGAACGGAACCGTTAGACAAAGCCCGAAGCCAGTTTGTATTGACGGTGGGTGTTAACTGGGGCAGGTATTGGAGGACTGAAGTGTAAAGTGGCCAGTTGCAGTTTGGTTTTACCGTCGCTATGCAGTGAAATGAAAGCAGATATATTCTAAAATAGGAATATGGAGAAAAAATCATCCGTATTGTTGATCTATACCGGTGGTACGATTGGAATGAAGCCGGATCCTGAGACGGGGGTATTAGCTCCGTTCGATTTCAACACCATATATGAGGAGTTCCCCTATTTGGAGAAGTTGGGGGTTGATTTGCAGGTGATCACGCTCAAACCGATCGACTCGTCGAATGTGACGCCGGAGTTGTGGTGTGAATTGGCCCGATTGATTCGGGACAATTACGACTGTTACGATGGCTTTGTGGTGTTACACGGCACCGATACGATGTCCTATTCGGCATCGGCACTCAGCTTCATGTTGGAGAATCTGGCCAAACCGGTGATTTTTACGGGCAGTCAGATTCCGATCGGGGTGTTGCGGACCGACGGTCGAGAGAACCTGATCACGGCGGTTGAGATTGCGGCAGCTTACGAAGATGGGCGAGCGGTGGTGCCGGAGGTGTGCATCTGTTTTCAGAACAAGCTGTTCCGGGCCAATCGTACGACCAAGCACAGTGCCGAGTTGCTCAACGCCTTCAGGTCGGACAACTATCCGATCTTGGCTGAGGTGGGGGTCAGTATCCATTACAACCGTTCGTTTATCCGTCGGATTGATCCGGAGAGTGGTCCGTTGCGGATTGTCGAACGTCTTGATACTCGATTGGCCGTGATTCGGCTTTTCCCGGGCATGGGGGCCGATACCTTCCGGTGTATGCTGTCGATTCCGGGGTTGCGTGGGGTGATTCTGGAGACTTATGGATCGGGCAATGCGCCGACTGCCGAGTGGTTTATTGATGCGGTTGCTGATGCGGTTGCGCGCGGGTTGGTGGTGTTGAATGTGACGCAATGTCCGGGTGGCAGCGTCTCGGAGATTTACGAGACGGGGAAGCGTCTCGGGCAGACCGGTGTGGTAAGTGGCCGGGATATCACGACCGAGAGTGCCGTAACCAAGATGATGGTGGCATTGGGAGCTTCGGAAGATCCGGCCGAGGTACGTCGGCAATTGGCTGAAGATCGCTGTGGTGAGATGACGGTTTAACGGAGGGGTGAAATTTGCATTCCGATTTTTAGGAACAAAAATAATTTCGTATCTTGCAACGCTTTCCGATGAGGAGAGCGCTTGGCCGATCGGGGCCGGACACGAGGGGTGGGGAAAGCGATCCCTTCGTTGTAAAGTGATCCGATGGAGCCAAGTGCAGAGCGATCCGGAGAAATGACCGAGTGGCTTAAGGTGCGCGCCTGGAAAGTGCGTATACCCCAAAAGGGTATCGTGGGTTCGAATCCCGCTTTCTCCGCAATGATGATCTGATCAAGGGGATCGTCGTCATGCCAAACGAAAGGCATGTAGGTAATGAAAAGAGAGGAGCTGAACGTCAGCTCCTCTCTTTTTGTTTATGCTCGTTGAGGTTGTTGCTGGGGAAGGAAAAATCTGCGGGCAGCAATCTAATTGGTGTGTTTCCCTGACCCAATTATCGCGTGCGACGGCAAAGCGTCGAGCAAGCAGATTACAGGCTGTGTGGGAGAACGATTGCAGAAGTTGCGATCGTCCGGGGGGGTTATTTATTGATCAGCTTGATTATAAGTCGGATGAAGAGGGTGAACAGCAGGGTCGCTATGCCGACGACAGTCCAAAGTGGAGAGAGGCTCCAGGTAAATTCGATGACACGGTTTCGGAGCAGGTTGATGGTGACGAAGGTCAGAACCAAGAAGAAGAAGCCGATATATTCGCGGCGGAGTACCTGCATGAGGGAGAATCGGTCGCGGGAGCTGATCCAGAGTTTGCGGTTGGGGATTAGGGCGTTGGTGTAGCTTGCCCAGAGGGTATAGCGGTCCCCGAACCGTTTGGCGAGCTCCTCCTCTTCGCACAGCAGGATTTGGTAGGTGAAGAGGGTATAGAGCAGAGCGGCTCCGACAATGAACCATCCCACACCGACATAGAGGATGATGCCGTACCAGGCCAGGAGGTTTCCTAATGAGATGGGGTGTCTCACGACGGAGTACATACCTTGGGTGATCAGTTCGGTACTTTTGACGCCGCTGGTGACTTCATCTTCGGTTCTGCGGGGCAGGTAGCCGACTGTCAAGGCACGGATGGCCACGCCGGTCAGCGAGATGATGGCGCAGATCAGTGTAAAGAGGAAGCTATCGGGGATAATGTTGAACGGTCGAGCGATAAGCAGGGCGAGGATTGCGGCGGGGTATAGCAGCAGGGGCAGCCAGTGACGGTTGTCGTATAGGCGCCTGCGGAACGCTGCGGACTGTTCGGAGAGGATCATGCTTGAGGGGTTTTATGTAAGTTTTTCTCCGTTATTTTCCGGTAGATATTAAAAGCAAGACATCCTAAAAGGATACCCAGTATCGTTCCGAATAGGATATCCATTGGAAAATGTAATCCTGCATAGATGCGGCTGTAGCAGATGAGTATGGCCCAGAACAGGATTACGCCGGTAAACCATTTGACCTGGAAAAGGCGCAACGAGAATAGAGCGATTGTGAAGCTGATTGCTGCATGGGCGGATACGGTGCCGTAGAGGCCGCCGCGATAGCCGTGTACGGTATGTACGAAGGCTTGGATGGCGGGGGTATGGGATGGGCGCAGTTTCGGGGTAAAATATTTGAAAAAGTTGCAGATTTGGTCGGCGGCGATCACGGCGATACCGAGGCAGAGAATCATCCAGAGGAGGTTTCGGGTTCCGATTTTACGCCAGGCGAAGTAGAGAATCAGAGCATATAGGGGGACCCAAGTCAGGCGGGCGGTAACGATATGAAAGAAGTTATCCCAGCCGGGGCCCCAACTGCCGTTGAGGGCGAGGAGTAGTTGTTGATCGATATGCAGAATCTCTTGCCACATAGTTTTCGGAGCGGATATTCCGGACAAAATGCAGTCCAAAAATAACAAATAATTCGATAATCGGAAAAAAGTCAGTTGGTTTTACTTGTTTCGTGAGGTTGAGAAGAGTAGTATGGGTGGTGTTGTCGCCATAGGTTTGAGGAAGCCATTGGTTGCGATTTTGAGCAGCAGAGAGGTGATTGTGACCTTTGCGTGACGGGCCTGAATGTTATCTTCATTTATGTTGAGATTGGAGGCGCGACACCGGATCTTTGATTTGGGGACCTCAGGGGGCTTTGCATTATGGGATATGAAAGAGAATCGATGGGGATGAATGGAGATAGACCATAGATCGGAACGGGGGGCGTTTGGCCCCGGTGCCTATCGCAAGCAATGGACGTGTATCTGAAGGAGAGAGAGCCAGACAATCAGCACTACGGTGCGGTACGGTACAATAAAAAGCACGGCCTGTCGTGCGGAGCGCAGACAAGCCGTGTAGAGGGGGAATTGTATTGCGTGTAATGGGTCGAGACTATTTAACTCGGATCACGTAGTTTGCTTTGCGAGGTTTTGGAGCCTGCAGCGGGGCGGCTGCATATCCCAGCACGCAGTGGCCGATTCCTTCGTAATCGCCTTCGATACCCCATTTTTTGAGCAGCGCTTTTCCTTCGGGAGAGTTGAACACCTCTTTGGCCCGGTGAATCCAGCAGCTACCCAATCCGACGGAGTAGGCGGCATTCATCAGGTTGCCCATGACGAGTGAACCGTCGTAGATATATGTGGGGTAGGTACGGTCTGCCAGGACGACCAAAACGACGGGGGCTCCATAGAATGGGTCGGACGAGCTGCCCATGACTTTGGCGTTGAGGGATGAGAGCAGATCGCGGGTTGCTTTGTCGGTCACCTCAACGATAATTGGAGATTGTGCTCCACGACCGGTTGGGGCGTAGGTTCCGGCTTTGATGACGGCATCGATCAACTCTTGGGAAGGCATTTCGGCGGTATAACCGCGTACACTGCGGCGCTCTTCGAGTGCTTTAAGAACTTCGTTAGTCATATCGTTGTGTGTTGATAGTTATTAATCGGGTAATTTGTATAGGAGGAGAAAAGGCATGCGTCCATCATGCGATTTCGTCCCTTGTTTGAGCAAAAATAGTAAAATATGTGGGCCGATGTTTTGGAAAATAGCAAAGGCGATGGGCGATCGTTCCTCAATCCATCTCTTCTCTGCTGAGTCCATTGCCCGGATTCTTGTGGTCAGCTTCTTACCTTCCTTTTTAGTAGTTTGGTTGCGTCTCTCGACGAAGGAGGATTTCTTCCGACCTTTCCATTGACAGTTCAGGGAGTTGGCGTTATTGATACCAGACCTGTGCGACGCGTGGAGAGCGCGATGATATGAGGATAAAAAGATTCCCCCGCTCCTCAGTTAGTACGAAGGGCTAAGCGGGAATGGGTCGGATAGCCCTCCCGACAGAGCAGCTGTTTTAGAACTGGAAGTAAATAAACGGTTGGATTTCGGATGATTTGATCAGCATCACGCCCCAGATCAGCAGTGCCAGTACGATAGCTTTGACGGGCAGTGGGGATTTGGTAACGGTTTGCTGTGCCCACAGTTCGCTTTTGGCCGGGAGCAGATGCAGCAGGTAGCCGATCGCCATCAGGGCCATTACGGGGGCATATCCCGAGATAACTTGAGGAATTAGCTCCGGTTTGAAGTCCGTAAAGATCTGCGAGAGCATATTGCGGACAGTTTGCATATCGGTAGCGCGGAACATGATCCAGCCGAAGCAGACAACGTGGAAGGTGATGATGATGCCGATGCAGCGTCTCCAGCGGGGCATATCGGCTCCTTGGGCTTTGAACCCTGGGACGTGAGCCATAAACCATTTGTGCACAGCCAGGGAGATGCCGTGCCAGGCTCCCCACAGGACGAATCGCCAGGCGGCACCGTGCCAGAGTCCTCCGAGCAGCATGGTGATGATCAGGTTGACGTAGGTTCTTACGCGGCCTTTGCGGTTTCCTCCGAGCGAGATGTAGAGGTAGTCTTTCAACCAGCTGGAGAGGGAGATGTGCCAGCGGCGCCAGAATTCGGTGATGGTTGCCGATTTATAGGGGGAGTCGAAGTTTTTGTTGAAGTGGAATCCGAGCAGCAGGGCGATACCGATGGCCATATCGGAGTAGCCTGAGAAGTCGCAATAGATCTGCAGGGCGTAGCCGTAGAGTCCCATAAGGTTTTCGAAGCCGCTGTACAGCAGAGGATCATCGAAGACCCGATCGACGAAGTTGAGGCTGATATAGTCGGAGATGATGGCCTTTTTGAAGAGTCCGGAGATGATCAGGAAGATACCGGTTCCGAACATTTCGCGGGTAACGCGCAGTGGGTTTTGGTGAATTTGCGGGATAAAGTCGTGGGCACGCACGATCGGGCCGGCCACCAACTGAGGAAAGAATGACAGGTAGAAGAGGTAGTCGATCCATTTCCGGAGGGGTTCGATTCGTCGGCGATAGATGTCGGCGGTATAGCTGATGGATTGGAAGACGAAGAAGGAGATTCCCACCGGCAGGAAGATATTTTGGAAGTCGAGCCAGTGGTGTCCGCTCAGTCCGTTGATAATTTCGATAAAGAAGTTGGTGTATTTGAAATAGACGAGCAGTCCGATGTCGAGGATGACGCTAAGTGCGAGCAGGCTACGTCGGGCCGATCGTTTTTCGCAGCGAGCGATTCCTTTGCCGATCAGGAAGTCGGAAATGGAGACGGCGACCAGCAGCAGGAAGAAGAATCCGCTGGTTTTGTAGTAGAAGTAGAGGGAGAAGAGCGAGACATAGATGATGCGCAGCAGCACGGCCCGTCGCATGAACTGGTAGAAGAAGGTGAAACCCAGAAACAGGAACAGGAAAAGTCCACTGCTGAAGATCAGCGGCGCTTTGGGATCGTACTGCAGCAGGTGCAGTGCTTTGTCTATGATATTACTCAGTTCGTTCATAATCTGCATGGGTGGTCAAACTTACCTCTGTTCCTGCCGTTTTTGCGGGGATGAGATCACCTTATCGAGTGGAATTTGAGGTTGTTTGTTTATCAAACGGGCCTTGGGGGCAATGGCGGAACTGCCGCTAAAGCCTTTGTAATCGTTGTAAGCACGGATCAGGGCATCGCAGAGCAATTCGCCCTGCAGCCGGTAACCTTCGTGGGTCAGGTGGATGCGGTCGGAGTTGGCCAGGCCAGCTTCATACCAGCGGGCGATGGCCCCTTCGCTGCCCGCCACGGTAAAGAAGTCCCAAACCGGAAGCTGGTATTTGGCTGCGATCCGCAGGATCTGGTCGCGCACTTTACGTGAATTGGGGTTCGGCTTGCGGACGGAACGGCCCCGGACGCGTGCGGTTTGGCTGCATTCGATCGGGGTTGTCAGCAGCAGCGGTTGGTTCGGGAAATTTTGGCGGATCAATCCGACCAGTTTGTCGATTTGTGCACCGACATAATCGGCGTTGAAGTTACGGCCGTATGAATCGTTGGTCCCCAGCGAGATCACAATCAGATCGGGAAACAGTGCGGTAGCTTGTCGGATGATCTGGGGGTTACGGTTCACAGCGGTGAAGGTGTTGCCGTTGATCCCCATACTGTGGTACAGGATGCCGGGTTGCCCGTTTTCGAGCGAGAAGCCGTAATAGACCTGGTGGTTATAGTGTGGGTCTGTAATGGGGCCTCGCAACGTAACCGAATTGACACTTTGGTTGAGGGGAATGTAGGTGCTTTCGGGGGTATCTCCGAGAGGGCACTCGATGTCATCGGTCAGTTCGGCCGGGGCTTGCAGCCGTGGGGCCAGACTGTCGTGGAAAGCACGGATTCGGTCGAATGAGGACTCTTTGTCGGTAATGGTGAAGGAGATGGTATTGTCGCTTCCGATCAGTGCCATTCCGGAGAGACCTGGTTCCTCTTCTGGGTGCAGTTGGGTGCATCGTGAGGCCTCCCAATGGTTGGGGGAGGAGATGGTATAGTCGGCCGATTGGTTGGTACCGGAGAGCCTTAACGGAACGATCAGGCCTCGACCGGCATTCCCGAAGAGACGCTGCAGGCGTGTACGTACTTGGTTGGGATAGGTTCCGGCCTGCACGTGCGAATCGCCCAATTGGAAAATGGTTACCGGCAGGTCGCTCTCTTTTTGCTCCAGCGCAGTTAATTTTAGAAAGAAGCTGTCGAGAGCCTCGACGTGTCCCGAAATTCGGTTGGCATCCAATTTGACAATCCCGGGCGTATGCACCTCCTCGACCTCAAATTTGAAGTCGGTCAGCGGCAGTGATTCGGGTTGTTGTTTGATCCCTTGTCTCAGCCCGCTTGTCAGCAGAATCGCTGCTAACGGCAATATGATGATCGGGCCGTATCTCATAATTTGGTTGTTTGGGTGCCGTCTGATTGTGATTCATGACGGGGAGCGCGACTCTTTTCTTGCAATGCGCGATTGTGGGACTTAGATCGATTTTCAGTTTCCTGTGTTGCTTTTTCTTTGTGTGTGTGGCGTGGCTGCTCTGTTCCGGTGAGTGTATCTTTGTGTTTGTGTGCGGCGTGATTATCGGAGGTTTTCTGCTCTTCGTTTTTGGGATGGAGCGTATCATTTTTTGCCGTTGACTGAACGGTTGAAGTATCAGCTATAGCCGCTGGAGCGTTGGAGGTCTCCAGTTCGGTTGGTTGTTCTTTCAGTAACGTATCGGAAATCGCGAGTTGTTCAGTCGTTTCATTTTCAGCAGCTTCTTCCTCTTTTTCACCCTCTTGTCGTGGCGATGGAGCAACTTGTGTTTGGTCGGATCTCTCTTGATGCAGGAGCAGATCACCGTGTTGCCACCCCTCTTCGCTGGGGGAGGGGTCGTATCCTGACTCGAGGTCGTGGAGGAATGGAAGTCTCTCTGCATCGGAGATTGAACCATTGGCATTGGCGTTCTCGATCAGGGCCGCTGTAAGCTCCTTGGCGATAAATTTACCGCCGGGATAACGGATGTGGGTGTGGTCTTGTGAGGCCCATTTCTTTTCGACAAAGGCGACCATACTGTTTTCGCCGCCCATCGCCTCGAATGTGTTCCAGAAGGCGACGCCGGTCTCTTCAGCCGCTTTACGCTGGGCTTTGATCATACCGTAGACGGAAGGCATGGTGACGAACTGTCCGTTTTGCATTTTGCTCCGGTCGCCTACTCCCATGACCAGGATGCTGGCTCCCGGGAAACACTGCTGGGTGTAACGGATAATGTGGGCGAGCGTTTTTGCGTAGGAGTTGTACGAGAGTACGTCGGCCGTCATAACGTTGAGACCGTACTGGAGAATCACCAGGTCATATCCGCGCATCCGGTTGATCTGCTGATTGACAAAGCTGTTGGTCTCGAAGAGGGCCATTCCGCTGTTACCACGGATCGAGTAGTTGTCCACGCTGACGCCGCCTCGACCCTCCAGCACGATTCCGTATCCGGTGAATCCTTGCGTATGGGTTAGGGTGACTTTGATGCTGTGTATTTGGGCTTTGATGACGATCTGCTGGATGTGTTCACTCGATTCAGGGGTGAAGATACGGCTAACAGAATCGTTGACGACAACATTAATGCGTGTATTGTTCCGGTTGACGAAGATCAGACGGGCCACACTGGCCTGATTCAGGTGTTTGCGGAAGGTGACGCCTTCAAGACGGGTCGTAGCCCCTTCATTCGGTACACAGACCATGCCGGAGACAAAGAAGCTCTTTTTGTATGCGGAGGGAACCTCTGCGCGGTTACGGATGTTGTAGATATTCCAGTTGGAGTAGGTATGGAGTACGGAGGCCCGGAATTTGGACATTGGGGTGGCGAAGGGGACGAATCCGACGCCACGTCCGCCCAGGAGATTTTGCAGCTGTTCGCGCAGATCGGCGGTGAAGATATCTCCCTCGATGAAGGAGTCACCCAGCACGGCGATACGGACCGGACCTCTTTTTTTGTGGTTCAGCGCCTGGTTGATTCGCTCCATTGCCTCATCGCTGAAACTTTCGATTGCGACGCGGGATCTATTGAGCTGGATGGGGGCTGACAGCAGCAGATTGGCCTGATCGTCGGTTTCCGTAGAGGTTGCAATTTGCCACTCTTCGGAGGTTGGTTCGGGGAGGTTGAGGGTGTCGTGATTGGCGTTTCGGGTTGCCGAATCGATCACCTTCATGGCGGCAGCCTCGTTGAGGAAGGTCGAGTCGAAATAGGGATCGGCCTCCAGCAGTTCGGGATCCTCCTCCTGTTGGATCAGGTCCGAGATGATGTTGGTGCGTTTGATGGTCACTCCGCCCACCTTGAAACGGGGCAGAAAGGACAGTCCGATGAGCACGGCTACGACGAGTAGTGTGATCAACGGTGCATATGAGGTATAATCCCGCTGTGAGGACATGGTCTTGTTTCGGATAAAAATCGTTGCGAAGGTAGTCATTTGCACCGACATGCGGTTGTATTTCGGCTAAAAAACTGTTAAATGGCGTAAAAAAAGAATCTGTTGGACTACAAAAGAGTAAAAAAGAGGCAGCTCCTTGAAGAAGAAGCTGCCAGATGAGATTGATAGTTGTGTACGAATCGGTTTACCGATCTTTCATGGGGACAAACGGGCACTCTTCGGCAACGTTTTTGTATGCCGGGCGGATGATTCGTTTGCTGTCGAAGTTGAGCTCTTCGATCCGGTGGGCGGTCCAACCGGCGATACGGCTCATGGCAAACAGCGGTGTGAATACCTGTACCGGCAGCCCGATCATGTCGTAAACGAAGCCGGAGTAGAAGTCCACGTTGGCGCAAACCCGTTTATTGACTTTGTTTCCTTTGAAGTTCATGAAGTTTTCAATGGCGCGTTCTTCGAGCAGTTCGAGGAAGGCAAACTCATCTTCACGCTCTTTCTCTTTGGCCAGTTCGCGGGCCATCTCTTTGAGAAGCAGTGCACGCGGGTCGGAGATGGTGTAAACGGCATGTCCGATACCATAGATCAGACCTGTATGGTCGTAAGCCTCTTTGCGCAACATGCGGTTGAGGTAGTCATCGATCTCTTCGACGTTGTCCCAGTGGCGGATATTCTCTTTAAGGTGTTTGAACATCTGCATGACTGCGAGGTTGGCGCCACCGTGCAGTGGACCTTTGAGGGAGCCGATAGCTGCAGCGATCGAGGAGTAGGTGTCGGTTCCGGACGAGCTGGTGACACGCACGGTAAAGGTAGAGTTGTTACCGCCACCGTGTTCAGCATGCAGAATCAGTGCGCGGTCGAGCGTACGGGCCTCCAGGTCGGTGAATTCACCCTTGAGCATATAGAGGAAGTTTTCGGCAAAGGAGTACTCCTCTTTGGGGTGACGGATGTGGAGGGTTTTGCCGTGGCTATGGCGCATGATGTTGTATGCGTAGGCGATGATGGTCGGGAATTTGGAGATGAGGTCGATCGACTGACGCATCAGGTTGTCGCGCGAGGTGTCGTCGGGGTTTTCGTCGAAGGTGTACATCTCTAGCACACTGCGTGCGAGAATATTCATGACGTTTGAACCCTCGAGGTCGAGGATGTTCATTTTGGTTTTTTGGCCCAGCGGCATGAAGGCGTGAATCAGTGCCTGGAAGGTTTCGAGCTCTTCCCGGTTGGGCAGATAGCCCGACAGCAGCAGAAAGGCTGCCTCTTCATAACCGAAACGTTTTTCGGCGTGAATACCTTTGACGAGGTCGTTGACGTCGATGCCTCGGTAGAGCAGACGGCCCGGGATTGCTTTCAGGCCCCCTTCCGGAAGGCGTTCATAGCCCACAACGTCACCGATTTTGGTCAGTCCGACCAGAACTCCGGAGTGGTCTTCGTTACGCAGACCGCGTTTGACGTTATATTTGACGAAAAGTTCGTTGTCGATGTGGCTGGTGCTCTTGATCGATTCCGAGAGCTTGTAGATGATGTACTCTTTTTTCATGGTCCCTGTAATAATTGCGTTTAAAGTGGTTTAACGCCGCATTTCGGGTTGGTTTTGTGGGTCCGAAGCTGGGCGGCAGGGGAGTCGCTACCGGTAACCGGAGCGAGGGTCGCATGGGCCGTTGCGACGATCCGAGGATCATCTCATGGCCTTTGCACTCTTTCTCGTAGGCCCCTTGTAGGAACCCGGAGGGGCAAGATAGTGAAAAATAGCTTAAAATTAAACAAATCGTTAAAGTTTTCCCTCCCAAGCGGGCTGATAAAGCCACATTCGTAACGGAATGGGGATTTCTTGATTGGCTTTTTGAAGGGATTCTGAGTGGTGGAGGTGCGCGGCTGGCCTATGGCTTTGGAGCGCTTGGTGCAACCTCTCGCATCCTTGACATCGGAGTCTTCAGACCATCCCGATGCGCTGGTGAAATGGAATTGAATCGACGGCGTCAGCAAGCAACAGCTTGCCCTTGTCACATCCGGTCCGAACTCTTCCCCCACTTTTCCCTCGCTTTTTTCGCCTTCAGAATGTAATCACTCTCTTCGTACGGCTTGGGGTTTTCTTCTTTCTCTTTCTCTTTTTCGATTTGTTGGATGGTTCTATTTTTCAGTTTGTCAGTCTTTGCTGGGAGTTCAGGCAGCAGAGCGGCTTGTGAGCTGTGCAGTCCCAAGTGAGGAGCTGCAGCAGCTGGCAGCCAAGCTACAGCCTTTTGAGCAGCTCGTCACCGAATTCAGAGGTGGAGAGCGTTGTACCTTGCGGCATGAATCGGGCCAAATCGCCGGTAGCGCGTCCCGCTTCGAAGGAATTTTCCATAGCGGCGGTGATCAGGGCAGCCGCCTCGTTCCAGCCGAGGTATTCGAGCATCATGACAGCCGACAGAAGCAAGGACGATGGATTGACCACATTTTTCCCTGCGATGTTGGGGGCAGTGCCGTGTGTGGCCTCGAAGATGGCGTGTCCGGTGCGGTAGTTGATGTTGGCTCCGGGGGCAATGCCGATGCCGCCCACCATGGCAGCCAACTGGTCGGAGATATAGTCGCCGTTGAGGTTCAGCGTGGCGATGACCGAATACTCTTCGGGGATCAGCAGCGTATTCTGCAGGAAGGCGTCTGCAATCACATCTTTAACGATCACCTTGCCGGCCTGTTTAGCGGCCGTCATGGCCTGATCGGCCGCTTCGGCGCCCTGCTCCTTTTTGATAGCGTCGTATTGGCGTGTAGTGAAGGTCTGATCGGCGAACTCGGTTTCAGCCAGGTCATAACCCCAATTTTTGAAGCCGCCTTCGGTAAATTTCATGATGTTGCCTTTGTGTACGAGGGTCACTGACGGCAGCTTGCGAGCGATGGCATATTCGAGAGCTGAACGTACCAATCGTTGTGAACCTTCGCGCGACACGGGTTTTACACCAAATGAGGAGCTTTGCGGGAAACGGATCTTTTTCACGCCCATCTCTTCGGTGAGGAAGCGGAGGAATTTCTCGGCTTCGGGCGTTCCGGTCATCCACTCGATACCGGCATAGATATCTTCGGTATTTTCGCGGAAGATGTGCATATCGACCTTTTGGGGCTCTTTGACGGGAGATACCACGCCCCGGAACCAACGTACCGGACGCAGGCAGACATAGAGGTCGAGCTCCTGACGCAGAGCGACGTTCAACGAGCGGATACCGCCTCCGACGGGGGTTGTCAGCGGGCCTTTGATGCCGACGCGGTAGTCGCGGAAGGCCTGCATGGTCTCGTCGGGCAGCCAGGTACCTGTTTTTTCGAAGGCTTTCCCTCCGGCGAGGACCTCTTCCCAAAGGATTCGTCGTCGTCCGTTGTATGCCTTTTCGATAGCGGCGTTAACCACCTTTTGGGTAACGGCCGTAATTTCGGGACCTACACCGTCTCCTTCGATAAAGGGGATCTCTACTTCGTTGGGCACCAGCAGTGCACCGGCTTCGTTGATCGTAATTTTACTCATTGTTTTGGTTGTATGGTTGTTTTATTGATTCCTTATTGACTTTCTGAGGAGCTCCTCTTAGTTTCATCAGATTATCGGATCGCATCGGGATTCCATCCGCGAGGGAGGGGATAGTCGATAACAAATGCACAGGAGTCGATTCGGCTCCCGCAACAGGTTATGGGTTTTCGTCCTGACAAAGTTTTGGGGAATGGAATCGGGTTAGAAATATTTTACCGGGCGTTGTTCGATAGCGCTCAGCAAATTGTTGGCCAGCGAACTGGCCCCGATTCGGAATCGATCCGGGTTTAACCAATCGGGTCCGAGAATCTCTTCGACAATACTGTAATAGAGAACGGCACTTTCGGCGGTTGAGATTCCTCCGGCTGCTTTGAAGCCCACCTTTTTGCCGGTTTTTTCGGCGAATTGGCGAATGGCAAGGCACATCACCACAGCGGCTTCTGGGGTTGCGGCGATACCGTTTTTGCCGGTCGAGGTTTTGATAAAGTCGGCCCCGGCCTCCATGGCGATCATGGCGGCACGGTGGATCAATTCGGGTTTGGCGAGGGTTCCTGTTTCGAGGATCACCTTCAGGATGGCATCGTCACCCACCTCGCCGCGTAGTGTTTCGATCTCATTGCCCATCAGGTCATATTCGCCGTCAAGCATTTCACCGATACTGATGACGATATCGATTTCGTCGGCACCGTTTTCGATGGCCATGGCCGTTTCGAGCATTTTGACCTCCAGGTAAGTTTGTGAGGAGGGGAATCCTCCGGCTACGCTGGTGATGGCCAGTTTGGCATCACCGGCCGCCAGCCCTACCGTCTCCACGAAGACCGGCCATACGCAGACCGAGGCGACGCCACCTGCTTTGGGGAACAGGCGGGGCAGGTCGATGGCTTTTTTGGTGAATTCGGTGATTGAACGGCGTGAATCGGCAGCTCCCAATGAGGTGAGGTCGATGCAGTT
>OBAI01001103.1_pt1 | contig 22404 bp, 18 predicted proteins | sample 1517461 | NCBI WGS metagenome assembly OBAI01 (sample SAMN04571696, study PRJEB22368) | human gut metagenome | biome: human gut; material: stool | host: Homo sapiens | place: Luxembourg | collected 2012-06-29
AAGTGGCGAAGGGGTGGACGGTGGTAATCCTGATTATGATACTCGATGTGGACGTGACCGCCGAAGGCGGCATTATAAAACTCATCGCCCGTAAGAGCGATACCACAACTCTCGGACCGAAGGGCCGTCAAACTTAAGAACCTTAAGAACCTTCGGGGCGAAGCCCCGTCAACCCTCACACCGAAGGTGTGTCCCAAAGCCCGCCATGTTCTTCCCCGTCTCTTTTCACCTTGTGGTATAATATAAGCGACTATATGCCTGCTTCTGTCTCTCTGGCGGAGAGCAGGGCGGTGAAGTGATTTATATATAGGAGCGTATTATATGAAGAATTCCGATATACGGCGCGAGAGACCGCCCAGGAAATCGTCCTTTCTGAAGAGGATTTTCGTATTTCTTGTGGTTATCGTGATGATTGCCGGCGCTGGAGCGGCGGCGGGCTTTTTCGTGTCTGTTTCCAAGCATCTGCCCGATGTGACGGCCAATATCCAGCCCAATGCATCATCCCGCATTTACGATGATAAAGGACGGCTCATTACCACGGTGCATGCCGAGGAAAACCGCATTCCTGTGCCTATTACCGAGGTTCCCCAGAATCTGCAGAATGCCTTTGTGGCAGCGGAAGACGTGAGATTCTATGAACACCACGGCATCGATCCCCGGGGCATCCTCCGCGCCGTCTGGAACAACGTGCTCAGCCGCAACGCCACAGGACAGGGCGGCTCCACCATTACCCAGCAGCTGGCCAGAAATGCCTTCCTTACCCAGGAACAGACACTGAAAAGAAAACTGCTGGAAGTGGTACTGGCACTGCAGATTGAAAACAAGTACACCAAGAAACAGATTCTGGAAATGTACATGAACCAGATTTACTTCGGCCAGGGCTGCTACGGCATCCAGACCGCATCCCGCGTCTATTTCGGAAAAGACGTGAAAGACCTGACACTGCCTCAGTGCGCTATGCTGGCCGGACTTCCCAACAGCCCGAACTACTACTCCCCCTTCCGGAGTCTGGAAGCGGCCAAGTACCGCCAGGGCATCGTACTGGACCAGATGGCCAAGTATGGCTATATTTCCGAAGCCGATGCCCAGGCTGCCAAGAAAGCAGACCTGCACCTGGCTAAACCCCAGGCTGCCAAAGGCACAAACAGCACCGCTTCCTATTTCATCAGCTACGTGATCCAGACCATCAGCGACAAGTACGATTCTGATGCCATTTACAAAGAAGGACTCCAGGTGTACACCACACTGGACTTGGATATGCAGAAAGAAGCAGAAAAGGTGCTGAAGGCAGACCTTCCTGCCGGAAATAAGGATGCCAAGGGACTGACCCAGCCCCAGGGCGCTCTCATGACCATTGAAACCGGCACAGGCCACATCAAAGCCATGGTAGGCGGCCGGGGCGAAGACCACTTCAACCGCGCCACCCAGATGGTCCGTCAGCCGGGATCTGCATTCAAACCTTTCGTATACCTCACTGCCTTTGAAAATAAATTCAGCCCCTATGATACCGTAAGCAACGAAAAGAAGACCTACGGCGGCGGATGGACCCCGAAGAACTACGGCGGCACCTCCGGCGGATCAGTGACACTGGAAGAAGCCCTGGTTCACTCCATGAACATTCCTACCATTGACCTGGCCAACAAAGTGGGCATGAAGAAAATTCTTGACACTGCAGAAGCCTGCGGTATTTCCACCCTGGTGAAGGACGGAAAGAGAAACGATGACAACCTGGCAGCCTCCATCGGCGGCCTCACCAACGGCGTTTCCGTATACGACATGGCCAAGGCCCACAGCGTCTTTGCCAACGGCGGCAAACTCATCGAACCCACGGCCATCATGAAAGTGGTAGATAGAAATGGCAATGTACTGGAAGACCATTCCGGAAAACCGGAAGGCAAGCAGGTGGTCAGTGAAAGTGCAGTCTACCGTTTGACCAGCATTCTGGAAGAAGTGGTCTCCCGTGGCACCGGCGGCAACGCCTACATCGGCCGCACTGCAGCCGGCAAGACCGGTACCACCGATGACGAACACGACGCCTGGTTCGTAGGCTATACCCCTGAACTGGTGACAGCCGTATGGATTGGTGACGATACCTCCAGCAACGCAGGCTACACCGGCGGCACCGTTCCGGCAGCCATCTGGAGAGACTTCATGAAACAGGCCCTCTCTGCCTACAAGACCAAGAGCTTTGATATCCCTGAATCGGTGAGAGCTGAAAACGAAAGGGCAAGAGCAGCCCAGGCGGCCAAGGCGGCAGAAACCAAGAAGAAGGACGAGGACAAGAAGAAAGACGATAAGTCCGTGAAAGACAATAAAAACGCCGGAAACAAACTCCTTGACCGGATTACCGGGAAAGGCGGCTCCAAACCTTCTGAAGGCGACGGCACCAAGACCAACTGATAAAAAAGACTGTGAAGAAATGATTTGCATTTTTTCACAGTCTTTTTTCGTGGGGAAAACGGGATGGGAAGGTGGTGGCGGCTCCGCCTTTGGGCACACCTTCGGTGTGAGGGTTGACGGGGCTACGCCCCGAAGGTTGTGGCCGCCTGTCGGCGGCGGGTTGTGCAGGGAAAGGTTCTTAAGATGGACCGGCCAGGGGCCGGAGGGTTCTTAAGTTTGACGGCCTTTCAGGCCGAGGGTTGTGGATTGCCCTGCGGGCAATGCTTATAAAGTCAGCGTTACGGATTCACCTTTCTGTGTCATATGGCATGATAAGCATTCTGCTGAATTATCTGCCTTCGGCAGATACACTCCCTATCCGGCTACGCCGGACTGCCCCGCAGTTCGGTCGGTCAATCGAAAGGAAGGCCCTTTTATGGGCAGGCTAAGGGCCTACTTTGACCGACTTGCACATCCTATGCAGGATGTGCACAGGGGCAGAATAAAGCTCTGAAAAGCAGTCCTTTCATAAGCAGCTCACAGCATAACGGAGCTATATAGTGCCACCGCTTGCGGGGGAAAGGTGGTGGCGCCAGCCACCAAAGGGGGGAATGCATTTCCTCGCCCGCAGGGTAGTTGTAAAGGTTTTTCATAAGAGGGCGCCTTCTATAAATTTAGAGGCGCCACCACAACCCTCGCGCCGGAGGCGCGTCAAACTTAAGAACCCTCGGGGCGATAGCCCCGTCAAACTTTAGAACCCTCAAGCCCCATAGGGCGCCAGGGCGGTTGTATGGTTTGTTGCTGCCCCAGGCAGCGGTATATAAAACTCCCCTCTGAACCAGCCCGCTCTGTGGGCCGAACCCATCGTTCGGTGCGCAGCACACGAACGATAGAACCCGGGCGCCGAAGACGCCTGAACCCTCCGGCCCATAGAATCCGCACGTAAAAGGCCTTCACCGGATGGCAGCCGGTGAAGGCCTTTGTATTTTTGGAGTTTGGGAATGGTGTAATCATGGACCCATAGAAAATGAGCCTATGAAGAGGTATGGGGAGAATCCCTGCAGAAAGAGGAAAGGAGGAAACTTTCCATTTCCTGCGGCTGTCATACCGTCAGCCGGGTACGGGAGAAAGACAGGGCGCATGCTGAATTTGTCACTTCTGTCGAAACACTGACCTGTGCGGGGTGAAGGAATGAATGCATTCCTGTGCAATGGCCAATCTCCACCTGCCCTTTTCTTCTGTCAGCCCCTACGAAAGGCTTGGCCGAAAAAGAGGAAAGAGGAAAATGCCTCTTCCTTACCTTCAGCAAAAATGATTCCGCTTTGAAACCCTGTAACAGTCAAACGATTTCAAAAGCGGCAGATTCGCGGACCCTTCCAGCCGCTGCCCCTCCAGCCTGCCTGTGGCAGAGTGGCTGAGGAATCCGGATCTCACAATCGAAATACTTCGGAGGATAGACCTCAAAAGGTTCTCATTTCTCCCCTTCCCCAAAGGATCGTACGTTTCATCTGCCGGGAAACCTGCCGGAAATCAAAGGGCCGGGCCAGCGGGAAAAAAGAAAAAGGAACCGGCGGTACAGCATGGAAACCATACTTATCACCTTAACCTGTCTCTATTATACATCATTTAGGATTTTATTAAAGGCGATTGTTATCTTTTAAAGGAGGAAATGGTAAAAAATGCCGCTGCTGCCGGCAAAAAGGGCTTATTGAATTTTTCTTTAAGCACTTCATGAGAAAGAGAGGGTCTCTCGCCGAAGGGGGACAGGGAGCCTGCCGCCATAGGCTGAAGCCTATGGGGAAAACCTTTCCCGAAAGGCCTGGAGATTCCTCTTGTCTCCAGGACAGTATATGGCAAAGAGGATGGAGTCGAAATAAAAGCGATACCTTTCCTCCACCAGTACCCTGTAAAAATCAGAGGCCACCTGGTCCGAGGGATTCCGAAATACGCCGCAGCCCCAGGCGCCCAGGGTCAGAGTCCGGATACCCTTTGCCGCTGCCAGGGCCAGGATGCGTCGTATGCGCTGTATCCGCCGGCGGCTGATTTCCTTTTTATCCATTTTTCCCGCCGGTCCCCGAAGGTCTATGGCCGGCGCCGTGATGACAGTGGTTTGGCGGGGCGGCCCGAAAAGAGTACCGTCGGCGCTTCGGAAGATTTCTACGAAAGGAGAAAAGACCATGCCGCAAGAGCCGTACATACTCTGGCGCCGCCGGTTCTCTTCATAATAGGGAAGTCCCTTTTTCCCTGAAAGGGATGCATAGAGGGTACTCTCCCGGCAGAGGGCCTCCTCCTGGGAAGAGGCGCCGTAAAGATATCCGCCGCCGGGGGTAAAGGCATTGGCAAAATTCAATACCCCCTCTGCCCCGTAGGCCAGGGTATCTCCTTCGACCACCGAAATTCTTCCTTTTCCAAAAGGGGCGGAAAGGGAAGAGACCATCTCCTCCAGTGCCTTCGGCCCGTAGATTTTCGCCTCCTCCAGCCTGGAAAGGGGAGAGGCAAAATGAAATACCTCTCCCCCTGCTTCATAAAATCCCTGGTTTATGATTTTTTCATTTTCTCTGGCCATCGCCATATAGCGCATTCTTGTATCCATCTGTTCCTCCGTGAACACGCTCCCGGGGGCCTGTCTGGCGTCCCATGGCAGGCCGCAGCCTTTCCGCAGGGGCCCTACTCGATCCAGTCCTTATATTTCTCCAGCAGTTTCTGGCAGGCAATGGCTGAAGCCTGGAAGGCTTCTTCAAAGGAGGCCCCTTCATAGGGATTGGCAATGCCGCCGTCATAACCGGCTGCTGCAGAGAGGAGGGAAATCTTATTGTCCACATCGCCGCCCATGGTATTGAAAAGCCGGGGATCCTGGGGATTATCCATGAGGAAAATGTAGTTGAACTGGTCATAGGTACTCCATTCCAGGGGCAGGGCTTTCTTATTGGTGGCAGGGATGCCGTGGGCTGCCAGTACATCCTTCCCTTCCTGGCAGAGAGGGGAGCCTTCCTTTTCCAGGCAGGCGGAGGAAACGTAGATTTTCTCCGACAGGCCTGCTTCTTTCACCAAATGTTTCATAATGAATTCCGCCATCGGCGGCTCGCCGCTTCCGGTGTGAGACAGGAACAGAAGTTTAATCATGGAAAGGCTCCTTTCACTGATGAAATCAAAAGATATTCTGTCTTATTATATAACATTCCTGTAAAAGAAAAGTAAAGGAAGGGGGAATCAGACCATCAGACAATGAGACGCTGCAAAGGGGCTGGAAGGCAGGAAAGGCATAAGAGAAGCGCAGTGCAGGGCTCTGAAATTTCTCCACGCCCCTATGAGAACTTTCCTCCTTTAAAGGGATTATATAGACAGAGAGAACTGAAAGGGCCCGGAAGGGGCGCCTGCCTCCCTGCCTGTTACGTGCACACACCTTATCAAGGGACAGGTGATGGAGGTGGGAAGAACTTCCTCATATGAATCAGAACTCTCTGACGCGTCGAAAACAACCTGTAAAAACTCCTGAAGGTGACCTGCCAGACATCCTGGTGGCAAATGGCTATACCAGTTCTTCCTTGACGACACAGATATTCCGCTTAGGCGGCTGCTCCTGGCCGATTCATCGAAGCTGAACGCCTGAGCCCTACCGCGCATCAGCATGGGACGAATCAGGAGTTTTTTGCGTGGGATAAAGGAAGGCAGAAAATCATATATCTGACACCGGGAAGATTTCAGGCGGTCTGCCCTTTGGAAGGCGGTGGAGCATTCCGGCCTGCGGCGTAAGGGAGTCTTACGCTGTTTCATCCCCATAAGCAGGAAGGCAAGCAGCGCCGCGCAGTGAGGGTTCGGCCTTCCGCTTCCCTGAAAAAAGAAAGCAGTGAAAGAAGCATCGGTAAGGGCCGGTGCTTTTTTCACTGCTTTGATTTCATCCATGAAGCCGGGCCAGGTCGTCTTTGGCTTCTTCATAGCCTGCTTCCACTGCTTTTTTGTACAGCTCTTCGGCTTTGGCTGTATCCTTCGGGCAGCCCAGGCCCTTTTCATAGAGCTCGCCTAAAAGCCAGGTGGCGGTGATATCGCCTTTGTCTGCCGATTTTTTATACCAGCTGGCGGCTTTTTTAAAATCCCGGGGCACCCCTTTTCCGTTGGCATAGAGAAGTCCGATCCAACGGCCTGCCTTCATGTGGCCCAGTCTGTCTGCTTCCCGGAAAAAGGCCAGGGCCTTGGCGTCATTTCTGCAGGCGCCCTGATAGAAGCCGATGCCCATGTCCAGATAGGTTCCGGCAAGGGAGCGCTGTTCCTCTTTGCTGAGACCTCTGGTTGAGGCGAAGGCAGGGGCGGACAATGATGACATCCGGTCCGAAGGCGCCAAACCCTCATGTCGGCAGGACATGTCCATAGGGAGCATGACTACCGGTTGTAATAGATTATGATAGATTTTTTGTCTCAGTGGAATTGTACTATTAGTGACAGGTGTATCATATTGTGAGATTGATATTTATAAATATATCGGGGGGGGTAAAGAAGCATGGATATAGAAATGGTGGATCTGCTCGGGAAGATGGTGGATGAAGCGCCCTTTGGCATGTACGTGCTGGATGGGGAGCGGAAAATCATATTCTGGAGTCAGGGAGCGGAACATATTACCGGCTATAGCAGCGAGGAGATGCTGGGAAAGCACTGTTTCAACGGCGGCCTGGATCATATCGACAGCACGGGCCTTCATTTATGCCATGATTTCTGCCCCATGATGGCCACCATTTTTGACGGCCAGTCCCGGGAGCAGCCGGTTTTCCTGAAGAACAAGGCAGGGAAGCGGGTGCCCGTTCTGGTGCATACAGAGCCTCTTTTCAGCGGTGATAAGTCCCTGGGGGCTATCGAATATTTCCGGGTTCTTCCGGTCAGTGAATATCCTATACCAAAGGAACGGTGATTGATTTTGTCAGGGATAGATGAAACGGGTACGCTGCTTTCGCAGCTGGATAGAAATCTGCCCGGCGGGATTCTGATTTACCGCGATGATGGGGAGTAGACAATTTTATATGCCAATCCCTGGATGATCCGTATGTTTGGCTGTTTTTCCTTTGAGGATTTCATGGAGACCACCGGCGGTTCTTTTGTAACCCTGGTGCATCCGGAGGACCGGTGCCGGGTAGATAAGGATATCCGGGACCAGATTTCCGGCAGTCCGGAAAAGCTGGATTTCGTCAATTACCGCATTGTCCGAAAGGACGGTTCTCTCAGGCGGGTGGAGGAGTTCGGCCACCGGGTACATGAATTAGATGGCCGAACTCCTCTACCGTCTTTTCCGTTCTCTCCTTTGTGAAGATGCGGTAGTTGACGTAATCAAATACATTGGTTCCGGAAGAAATCTGGCGCTCTATATCCTTCTCCACCTTCTCCACATCCCGGGGGTGGACCAGACTTTTGAAAGATCCGCCGGTGACAGCCATGAAATCGTCCATATCATGGCAGCCGAACATATGAATCAGCCAGGAATTGGCATAGAGAATCTCTTCCTTTTCATCATCCCGGTACACAAGAACACCGCCGGGCATGCCATCCATGACGTGCTCCATAATGGCTGTATAAGTCAATGACTCCTGGGTCATATAAGCTCCTTCATGAATAAAAATTCATCTGTTAAAATATTTGCAATAAAAGATTGTTATGGATTAAGATACATTTATTTTTTATAACACATGAATAGGATAGTCTATAATGTACAAATCTATCATAAATGTTCCGGTATATAAAGGCTATGGGGCAAATTAAATTATTTCCGCATCAATTTTTCATTAGATATAGATAAGTAAATAGAAAAAGACAGGAATCAGGGAACCATAGATTTGCAGATTCATGAATTTGTATACGGATGATAAGTATATGATTAGAATGATTGACCATCCGGCATTTTCTTCGGGAAGGGCAGCAGGGCAGGGGCTGTCCAGGACTGCATGGAAAGCGGTGAAAGGACATATCCGGGAAAGCTCTTTTTGCAGACAGAGGCTTTGGAAATGGCCTTGTTCCGGGCCTTCCATCTCAAGAAACTTTCGTTTTCTTTTTTCTTGACGGCCCTGATAGAAAAGCGTAAAATCAAATTTGTTTTATTTGATTGTCTCTATAGGAAAGCAGAGAGGTAAGGCATGGGAATTCTGGATGTTTTAATGGATGTGGTGAAGCAGCCGGCGCTGATTGTGGGGCTGTTTTCTTTTATCGGCCTCATGGCCCTTCGGAAGCCTTTTCACAAGGTACTGACAGGAACCCTTCGACCGGTTCTGGGCTATATCATGATGATGGCCGGAGCCAATATCATTGTGGCAAACCTGGAGCCTCTGGGACAGATGATTCATGAAGGCTTCCATATTACCGGCGTAGTGCCCAGCAATGAAGCCATTGTAGCTTCCGCTTCCCGCCTTCTGGGCACGGAAACCATGTTTATCCTGGTGGCAGGGCTCATGATGAACCTGGTCATTGCCCGGCTTACGAAATTCAAGTATGTGTTCCTCACGGTGCACCACAGCTTCTTCATGGCCTGCCTTCTGTCGGCGGTACTGGGCACCATCGGCCTTTCCGGCGTGGAGCTGGTACTGGCGGGAGGATTCCTTCTGGGGGCCTGGAGCTCCATTTCACCAGCCATTGGCCAGAAATATACGAACTGCGTCACCCATGGAGACCACATCGCCCTGGGCCACTTCGGCAGTCTGGCTTACTATATTTCCGCCTGGGTAGGTTCCAAAGTTGGCAAGGCGGAGGATAATATCGAATCCATGGAAATCCCGGAAAAGTGGGCCTTCCTGAAGGACACCAACGTGTCCACCGCCCTCACCATGATTGTGTTCTTCCTGCTGGCTGCCTTTGCCGCCGGCCCGGACTATGTATCCACCATTTCCCACGGCATGTCCCCCGTCATCTTCGCCATCATGGCGGGCCTTGAATTTGCCGTAGGCGTGGCGGTGGTAAGCAGCGGCATCAACATGATGCTGGGCGACCTCATCCCCGCTTTCAAAGGGGTATCGGAAAAGGTGATCCCCAATGCGGTACCTGCAGTGGACTGCGTGGCTTTCTTCAACTATGCTCCTACGGCGGTGGTGCTGGGCTTTGTGTCCTCCTTCATCGGCGGCGTACTGGGCATGCTCATCCTGGGCTTTGCCGGCGGCGTTCTCATCGTCCCCGGCCTGGTGGCCCATTTCTTCTGCGGCGCTGCGGCCGGCATCTTCGGAAATGCCACCGGCGGCCGCCGGGGCGCGGCCCTGGGGGCCTTCACCAATGGCCTCCTCATCACCTTTGCCGCCGCCCTTCTCATTCCTGTATTTGAAGGACTGGGCTTCAAAAATACCACCTTCGGCGATTTCGACTTCAACGTGGTAGGCATGGCCCTGTCTATGGCCTACCGTTTCCTGGGCACCTTCGGCATTTACGCCCTCATGGTCCTGGTGCTAGTGGTCCTGGTGGCACCGAATTTCATGAAGACAAAGAACCGGGTTATTAACCAGGACGAAGATAAGTAAGGGAAGTCAGTGTCATTTGAGGCAGGTGGCTGTATTCCCGAAGGTTGACACGCCTTATGGACAAGCCCTGACGGGCTTGAGGGTTCAAGCGCCTTCGGCGCTCAGATTCAAAAGGTTCAAAGGGTTCAAAGGGTGGAGGTGGGCGCCTTTAAATTATAGAAGGCGCCCTCTTATAATAAAACCTTTACAACCGCCCTGGCGGGCGATGGAGATTCCCCCTTTGGTGGCTGGCGCCACCACCTTGCCCGGTGGGAAGCGTGTCACTGGATTCTCAGTCGCCTACGGCTCCTTGCGAATCAAGTTCCCTTGCCACCCGGTGGGAAGCATGTCACTGGATTCGCGGGTCGCGGGGCTCCCCTATGAATCCAGTTCCTTTGCCACCCCCGCAGTTCGGTGGGGCGGCAAAAGGAAAGCGCCTTAATGGGCAGGCTAGGCGCCTTACTTCGCCCCACTTGGAGGTCCTATGCAGGACCTCCACAGTGGCACTATAACCCGTGCTTACTGTAGAGCCGCTTATGAAGAGAGTGTTTCGCGGTGTTTTATTCTGCCCCCTGAATAGGGGTGGCAAGGGAACACGATTCGTAAGGGAGCAAAGCGACCTGAGAATCGTGTGACACGCTTTCCCGTGGATGCACAGCGAACATGATTTGAAGGAGCACCAGCGACGCACAAATCATAGTGAGTCGTTTCACCTTTAGGTGGAAGTCCGGCGCAGCCGGATAAGGGGGAGCCGCGCAGCGGCTAATCACCAGAATGCTTACTATGCCATATGGCACTGAAAGTAAATCCCGTAACGCTGACTTTTTATTCATCGCCCCCTAAAGGGGAAACAACTCACTACATTTTGCGCGTCGCTAGCGCTCCTTCAAAATGTGTTCGCTGTGCACCGAAGGGCGATACCACAACCCTCGGCCTGAAAGGCCGTCAAACTTAAGAACCCTCCGGCCGTGAGGCCGGTCAATCCTAAGAACCTTCACGCCCGAAGGGCAATCCGCCACCCTTTGAACCCTCTGAACCCTCGCGCCAAAGGCGCGTCTTTTTCAAAATCCCCTTGACTTATGGCTTTATGATAAGTAAAATATAAAAATACTGACAAGCGTGGATGAAGACGTTTCGCATGGATTGATTCCAAAGAGAGCTTCCGTCTGGTGAAAGGGAGCGTTCAGCCTGCGAGAGGATCACTTCGGAGCTTCAGGGAAGAAAAGCCCTGACGGGACATCGTTAACTGTACCAAGTGGCCGGAAGGTCATGAGGGTGGTACCACGGGAAATGAATTCTCGCCCCTTGCGGGCGGGAATTTTTTATTTTGGAAATTTCTGATTTCCATAGGAGGAATTGAAATGGATTACAGCAAGACTTTACATCTGCCGCAGACGGATTTCCCCATGCGCGGCAATCTGCCGAAGAAGGAACCGGGCTTTGTGGATTTCTGGCAGGAACATGACCTCTATCATGCCAGACAGGAAAAGAGAAGAAAGGACGGCGCACCGACCTTTGTTCTTCATGATGGACCTCCTTATGCCAATGGCAAGATTCATATCGGCCATGCACTGAACAAGACGCTGAAGGATATCATTGTCCGCTACAAGCATATGGCCGGCTATGAAGCCAACTATATTCCCGGCTGGGATACCCACGGGCTTCCTATCGAATATGCGGTACTGAAGGATTCCGGCGAAGACCGGGCCAACATGACTCCTCTGGAACTTCGCAGAAAATGCCTGGCCTATGCCAAGAAATGGATTGCCATCCAGAAGGCCGATTTCATCCGCATGGGCGTGGTGGGCGATTTCGCCAATCCCTATGTCACCTTTGATCCCCATCTGGAAGCCAAGGAACTGGAAGTTTTCGGTGAAATGGCTAACAAGGGCTACATTTACAAAGGCAAGAAGGCTGTATACTGGTGCCCCCACTGCGAAACCGCTCTGGCAGAAGCAGAAATCGAATATAAAGACAGAAAGTCTCCTTCCATTTATGTCAAATTCCCGGCAGTGGACCTGAAGGGCCTTGCTCCTGAAGGCGTGCCGAAGGACAAGCTCTTTGCCGTCATCTGGACCACCACGCCCTGGACCATTCCTGCCAATGAAGCCATCTGCGTGAACCCGAAGTTCACCTATGTATGGGTACATAACAAGGCAGCCGATGAATACTACCTCATGAACAAGGAACTGGCACCGAAGGCGCTGGAAGAATGCAAGGTGGAAGATTATGAATTTGTGGGCCGTGAAATGACTGGCGCTGAATGGGAACTGGCCACCTTCCATCATCCCCTGCTGGACCGTCTGGCTTATGTGCTGGAAGGCAACCATGTCACTCTCGATGCCGGCACCGGCTGCGTTCATACCGCTCCGGGTCATGGCGTGGACGACTTTGAAGTGTGCCAGGACTACAGAAATAAGGGCAAGCTGGATCTGCCCATTATCTGCCCAGTGGATGAAAAGGGCCATATGACCGCTGAAGCCGGCCTGGGCCTGGAAGGCAAGACCATCTGGGAAGCAGAAGGCCCTGTCATTTCCGCTCTCGCTCATGCAGGCATGCTGCTGGGCAAGAAATCCATTCACCATCAGTATGCACATTGCTGGCGCTGCAAGAATCCCATTATCTACAGAGCTACGGAACAGTGGTTTGCATCCATCAATGATTTCAGAGACAAAGCACTGAAAGCCGTAGATGATACCCGTTTCATTCCTTCCTGGGGTCATGACCGTCTGTATAACATGATTCGCGACCGTCAGGACTGGTGCATTTCCCGTCAGCGTTCCTGGGGCGTGCCGATTCCTGCTTTCTACTGCGATGACTGCGGCAAATGGGTGATCACACCGGAAACCATGAAGAAAGTGGAAGAAATCGTGGAAAAAGAAGGCACCGATGCATGGTGGGCCCACAGCGCAGAAGAACTGCTGCCGGAAGGCTTCAAATGCCCCCACTGCGGCGGCACCCATTTCCACAAGGAAAAGGACATTATGGACGTATGGTTTGACTCCGGTTCCACCTGGAACGGCGTCCTCCGCTATCCCCACAAGGAATGGGAAGGCGTGAAATATCCCTGCGACCTCTATCTGGAAGGCTCCGACCAGCACCGCGGCTGGTTCCATTCCTCCCTCCTCTGCTCCGTTGCCGTCAACGGCTATGCCCCCTACAAGGCAGTCCTCACCCATGGCTTCACCATGGACGGAGAAGGCCGCAAGATGAGTAAATCCGTAGGCAACGTAGTGGCTCCCCAGGATGTGATTAACAAGTACGGCGCCGACGTGATGCGCCTCTGGATTTCCTCCGTGGACTACCAGGGCGATGTACGCCTCTCCGACAAGATCATCAAGGCCATGAGCGACGTATACCGGAAAATCAGAAATACCTTCCGCTACCTCCTGGGCAACCTCTATGACTTCGATCCCAAGAAAGACAGCGTAGCCTATGAAGATATGGAAGAACTGGACCGCTGGGCACTGCTCCGCCTGGAACAGGTGAAGGAAACAGTTCTCAAAGCCTATGACGACTACCAGTTCCATGTGATGTACCATGCAGTGCACAACTTCTGCACCGTAGACCTGTCCTCCATTTATCTGGATATCCTGAAGGACCGCCTCTACACCGAAAAGGCGGACGGCAAACTGAGAAGAAGTGCCCAGACCGCCATGTATGAAATCCTTACCACCCTGGTACGTTTGGTGGCACCGGTTCTCTGCTTCACCTCCGAAGAAGTATGGCAGGCTCTCCCGAATAAGGAAGAAAGAGAATGGTCCGTCCATATGGCAGACATGCCGAAAGCCAATGAGAAATATCTGGATGAAGCACTGGACGAAAAGTGGAAGAAACGGCTGGCTGTCAGAAGCGTAGTCACCAAGGCCCTGGAAGAAGCCAGACAGGCTAAGACCATCGGCCATCCGCTGGACGCTGAAGTCACCGTCTACGCCGACGGCGATGAATTCCAGGTGCTGAAGGACATGGAAAAAGAACTGGCCGACTTCTGCCTCGTATCCCAGGCAAAGATTGAAGAAGGCACCGAAAAAGCACCGGAAGGCGCAGCTTCCAATGAAGAAGGCACCGTGAAGTGCTCCGTAGCCGTATGCACCCTGGAAAAATGCGAACGCTGCTGGAAACGGACCCCCGATGTGGGAAGCGATGCTGCTCATCCCCATGTCTGCGCCCGCTGCGCCCATGTACTCCAGGAAATGGGAGAATAAAAGAATCAGCTGAACCTGAAAAGGACAGTAAAAAAGACTGTGAAACATGTAAATCATTTTTCACAGTCTTTTTTTCTATCCCATTTTTAAAATCTGCAGCGAAGCCGCCACTACCACCCTCTGAACCTTTTGAACCAGGTGAACTCTCACACCGAAGGTGTGTCCAAGGGTAAGAAACAAAAATGACACAGGCCGTCGATTGGCGGTCAGGATAGCGATGGGGTGTCAAATCGGCGCTCTGCCTTGTACACCCTTTGCCTCTTCGAGGCGTTCACCCACAGGGAAGCGTGTCACTGGATTCGCGGGTCGCTTCTCTCCCCTATGAATCCAGTTCCCTTGCCACCTCAAGGGGAAACGAGAAAATAGGTGGCACTGGATATTGTGTCACATATGACACAATATCCAGTGCCGTAACGTTCTTGCGTCCCCTTTAGGGGAAGAGGGCCACGAAGTGGCGAAGAGATGTACGAGGGTAAGAATGATTATGATACTCGATGTGGACGTGACCGCCGAAGGCGGCATTACAAAACTCATCGCCCGTTAGGGCGATACCACAACCCTCGGGGCCAAAGGCCCCGTCAAACTTAAGAACCCTCCGGCCGCCAAAGGCCGGTCAATCTTAAGAACCTTTCCCTCTGCCCCCTGAGCGAAGCGATGCACAGCGAACATGATTTGAAGGAGCACTAGGGACGCACAAATCATAGTGAGTCGTTTCCCCTGTGGGGACATAACCCGCCGCCGACAGGCGGCCATAACCCTCGGGCCAAAGGCCCGTCAACCCTCACTCCGCAGGTGTGTCCATCTCGGAAATACGGTCCAGGAGGATGTACACATTTTCCGTATCGTATTCCACCTGTTCAGACCATCGGGTGACGGAGCGGATGAGATTTCCTGTTCTGGCATATTCCAGCAGGATGAAAGTCACGCTTTCGCTGCTGTAGCAGGCGGCATCTTCTATGTCGTAGGCCTCGCATTCATCCAGCTGGCGGTAGAAAATGTACCGGTACAGATTGGTAAGGAAATGGGGCGGCAGGTTTTCTGCGAGACGTTCTGCTTTCCGGCTGAGTTCTTCTTCATGGTTTTCCATGAAGGACAGGGATTCTGTCCACTCCCGGTCAATGGGATTTGTTTTCTCCAAAAGCTGCAGCACCTGGTGCACCTGGTCTTTTTGGAAAGAAGGATGGACCTGAAGAAGGCGGCGGGGCAGGGAGAGGGAGAGGCGGCTCAGCAGGTCTTCAAAGGAAAGGAGTCCTTTTTCTCCCTTCACCGCAAAAACCATTTCTCCTTCTTCCGCCAGAAGCTGTTCCACCGTTTCTTCGCAGGCCAGCCCTGTACCGGCAAGGGTTACGTCTTCTTCCCTTTGGCTGTCATAGGTAAATTTGTAGAACCGGGGATGGTCCCGGCAGATCTGGCAGAGACTGGAAGGTCCCATTTCCAGAATGAGCCGGCAGAGCCCTTTTTCATTCAGAAAATGGCAGTATCCCTGATCGTTCAGCCGGAAGCAGGCGCTGCCTTCGTCGCCGGTGGTGATCCATGCGCGGAGTTCATCGCCCAGAGGACCGGGGGTATGTCTGTATGTTTCGGCCGTGTCTTCATCAATATCGATTTCCCATTTCTGGCAGCAGGTGTGGCGGCATTTGTCCGCCTTACAAGCAAAGGAAGGGAAGAAGGTAGGGAAAATGGTAATCATAGGAAAGCTCCTTGGGAGTAAATGGGTTTCCTGCCCGGCGGGATAGGATGGCAGCGCAAAGAGGCAGGAAACTGATTTCGACAAAAATCCCCGCCCATGGCAGGGCGGGGATTGGTGATGATTATTTCACTTCCTGGATAATGGGAAGAATCATGGGGCGCCGTTTGGTGCGGTCGTAGAAATACTTGCCCAGGGTATCGCGGATCTGGGTCTTGATGGCATTCCATTCGGTCACATTGCCGGCTTCGCAGCGGTCCAGTACGGACTCGATGCGTTCCCGGGCTTCCGTGAGCAGGGCTTCGCTGTCCCGTACATAGACGAAACCGCGGGAAACGATATCCGGACCTGCCAGGACCTGGTTGCTTCCTTTTTCCAGTGCAATGACTACGATGACTACGCCGTCCTGGGCCAGCTGCTGGCGGTCGCGGATGACGATATTTCCTACATCCCCTACGCCCAGGCCGTCAACGAATACAGGGCCTGCCTGTACTTTGCCGTTGATTTTGGCGCTGCGGTTGGTGAATTCGAAAACAGAGCCGTTTTCGCCGATGAGGATGTTCTGCTTCTTGACGCCCAGGCTTTCAGCCAGTTCTGCATGGCTGCAGAGCATGCGGTATTCGCCGTGCACAGGGATGAAGAATTTCGGGTGTACCAGGGAAAGCATGGTTTTCAGATCTTCCTGGGAGCCGTGGCCTGATACATGGACCCTGGTGGTGGCACTGGTTACCACATGGGCACCCAGTTTCATCAGGCTGTCGATGGTGCGGCCTACGCTTGTTTCATTGCCGGGAATAGGGGAGGCGGAGATAATGACCGTATCGCCGGCGTGAATGGTGACCTGCCGGTGGCTGCCGTCAGCCATGCGGGACAGCCCTGCCATCGGTTCGCCCTGGCTGCCGGTGGTGAGAATGCAGAGACGGTCATCCCGGTACCGGTTGATTTCTTCCGGCTCGATGAAGGTGCCTTCCGGCGCTGTGAGATAGCCCATTTCCAGGGCGATATTCACTACATTCACCATGGAGCGGCCGAAGACGCAGACCTTGCGCTTGTAATGGACAGCAGCATCCACAGCCATCTGGATACGGGATACATTGGAAGCGAAGGTGGCCAGAATGATACGGCCCCTTGCTTCGCCGTAGGCTTCCATGAGAGAACGGGTGACCACGGCTTCCGACGGTGTGTAGCCGGGGTTCTGGGCATTGGTGGAGTCGGCGCAGAGCACCAGCACGCCCCGATGGCCCAGTTCGGCCAGCTTGTACATATCGGTCTGTTCGCCGTCTACCGGGGAGTGATCGAACTTGAAGTCGCCGGTGTGGACGATGGTACCGATGGGGGTACGCAGGTAAATGCCGCAGGAATCAGGAATGGAATGGCAGACATGGAAAAATCCGAATTTAAATGAACCGGCTTTGAATTCATCTCCTGATTTGACTACGTGTAAATCATAATTGGAAATATGGGCTTCCTTCAGCTTGCCTTCAATGAGGCCGCAGGTGAGGCGGGTGGCATAGACCGGCGCTGATACATCCCTTAAAAGATAAGACAGAGAGCCGATGTGATCTTCGTGACCATGGGTAATCAGAATGGCTTTGATCTTATCCTTGTTTTCGATTAAATAACTGAAATCGGGAATGACAATATCAATTCCCAGCATATCTTCTTCCGGAAAGGCCATGCCTGCATCAATTACGATAATTTCGTCGCCGTAACGGAAGACAGTCATGTTCTTTCCGATTTCCCCCAGACCTCCCAGGGGAATAATCTGTAATCTAGCTTTTGCCAAGATTCAAATCCTCCTATTCAATTGTTTGGTGCCTATGTTTTTGAAATAAGCAGAAAAATAATGGTAAATATTATGTATGTAAAAAATAAAAAAAGCCGTTCCATAGTCGCTTCTCATATTATAGCACAAGGGGGAAGGGGGAGTGGGAAATATTTTATGGAGAGGTGGCAGGCTGTATTCCCGAAAGCGGGAAGGTTCCGGCGCCACCGTCGGGCATTCAGATGCTCGCTCTATGTGCAGTCTATGCTTGAATCATAGCCCGACTCGACAGTGTGGCAGAGCTGCCCCTATCCATAGGAAGAGGGTTTTAGCACTTCGCCATGCAGCACTGGTGAAATAAAAGGTCATCCCGTAACGCTGACTTTATGCTTATCGCCCGTAAAGGCGATACCACAACCCTCGGCCCAAAGGGCCGTCAAACTTAAGAACCTTCCGGCCCATAGGGCCGGTCCATCTTAAGAACCCTCCATCATAACGCTGATTTTATAAGCATTGCCGCAGAGTGGCAATCCACCACCTTCAGAATCCGGGGCCGTCTGTCGACCCTGTTCTGCACAAACTACAGGGATATGGTAAAATAATACATCTGCATCATATAATAGTCATAGTATGAAATAAGAGGAGTTTTATATGAACGATCGGATTTCCGGAGACAATCACGCCATTGTGCTGGCCGGTATGTGTACGGCGCTGGTGGTGGTGCTTTCCCTTCTGGGGTTTTACATGCCCCTTCTTTCTACGGTAGTTTTTCTTCTGATTCCCCTTCCCATTGCCTATCTGGGCATGAAGGAAGGCGTGAAATGGTCCATTGTGGTAACCACCGGTGTGCTGGTGCTGGACTCCACCTTCTTCGGCGTGGTGTCCGCCGCCTTTGTGTGCGCCATCTTCGGCCTTCTGGGGGTCACCATGGGTATATGCTACCGGTTTAAGGTGTCTGCCGCCAAGACGCTGATTGCGGGCGCCGTGGTGGTTCTTCTGGCCCTGGTGGCGGAAGGCGTGGCCACCCTCTATCTTCTGGGGCTTCCCAGCCTGATTTTCGGCAGCGAAGGTCTTTCCCAGATCAGGGACAGCATGCTGGAAACGCTGCCTTCCTTCTACAGCGGCGAGGCTCTGGACCAGGCGAAGGAAAAGGTGGAGTTCCTCATGGATGCCATGGAAAAATCGGTGCCCTATACGCTGGTGGCTGTTTCTTTTTTCTACTCCTGGGCTTCCATGGCTCTGGGGTCTCATGTGTTTAAGAAAATGGGCATTACCGATATTCCCCATCTCCCGCCTTTTGAACGGTGGGAATTTCCGAAGGGCACTTTGGCCCTTTACCTTCTGGTGCTGGCGGCCCAGTATTTCTTCAAGGATCAGGAGCAGGTGTCCTATGTGGCCTACAATCTGGGCACCCTCTGCGTTTCCATTTTCTGGCTTCAGGGGCTGTCGGTACTCTGGTGGATGCCTCACCGCTATCCCTTCATGAAACCGCTCCGGCTGTTCATTATGATCCTTTCTGCCTTCATCGGCGTTATCCAGATGTTTGTGGTGTTTCTGGGCATTGCGGACATGGCTGCCAGCTACAGAAAGAAGCGGAATTACCAGTAGAGACAGGAGCGGCGGCTGTATGGGCCACTCTGTGGCCCGGGTTCAAAAGGTTCAGAAGGTTCAAAGGGTTCAGAGGGTGGCGGTGGCGGCTGACGCCGCAGATTATAAAAAAAGGGGGCGCGGCTGGCGCAGCCGGATAGAGGGTATATCTGCCGCAGGCAGATCATTCAGCAGACTGTTTACCAAGCCATACGACACAGAAAGCCAATCCCGTAACGCTGACTTCATACTCATCGCCCAAGAGGGCGATACCACAACCCTCGGGGCCAAAGGCCCCGTCAAACTTAAGAACCCTCCGGCCGTCAGGCCGGTCCATCTTAAGAACCCTCACACCGAAGGTGTGTCCAATGAACCCTCCCATCGAAGGCGTCCATACACATACATTTGCATTCATCCCTTATTTCGAGTAGGATTAGAGTAGGCCGGCAAAAGCCGGCGCCATAGAACCGGTTTTCAGAAATCGAGGTTACAAGAAGAAAATGCTGAATGATATCTGGGTGTATAAAAAGACATCCCGTATTATGCTGGCGCTGCTGCTGATTGCAGTGGTTATGCTCTCTACCCAGAACTGGCAGCTGGGACTTCTTCTTTTCATCATCATTGCAGGCTGCATTGTATATATCAAGCGATGTGATTTCTATCAGGAGAAAAAACTGTCCCGGTACCTGGACGATTTGTCCGCCGGCGTATCGGCAGGCACGGTGTATGCCGTGAAGAATCTGCCTGTGGGCATTGCCATGATGGATGAAAAAAAGGAGCTTGTGTGGGCGAACAATGTATTTAAGAACTGGATAGGGAAGGATGCCCAGGAAGGGGTGCGTTTCCAGAACCTGGTGACTGGGCAGAAGATTTCCAAAATATGGGGTAAAACCGGCTGGTTTGACTGCCATGCAGGGGGAACGTTCTTCCGGGTATTTCACAAATTTATCGACGTGGATATCGGCGGCGGCACACAGTCGCCTTTCATGGTTTTCTACTTCATGGACCGCACCGATGTGGAAGTGGCGGTGAAGGAATGCACCGAAGCCCGGCCGGTATTCGGCATTATCCGCATCGATAACGTGTCGGAAGTGACGGCGGATATGACGGATATGGAAAAGTCGGCCCTTCTCTCCGATGTGACGGAAAGGGTGCTTTCCTATTTCTCCAGCCGTGACGGATTTATCAAACAGTACTCCACCACCGACTTTGTGACCTGTATTTCCCAGAAGGCCCTGGCGGACATGATGGAGGAAAATTTTGATATCCTCGACAGGGTCCGGGAAATCCATACGGTGAACCGCATTCCTGTCACCCTGTCCATCGGCGTGGTGCAGAGCGAAGACAGCTTCGCAAGGCAGTTCGAGGAAGCCCAGGTATCTCTGGACCTGGCCCTGGGCCGGGGCGGGGACCAGGCCATTGTCCGTATCGGCAAGGATGTCAGGGCTTTTGGCGGAAAGTCGCCTACGGCTGTCAGCTCCACCCGCGTCAGGGTGAGGGTGGTAGCCCAGGCGCTGAAGGAAATCATCGACGGCGCCGATATGGTGCTCATCATGGGCCATGCCCACGAAGACTTCGATGCCCTGGGCGCTGCCGTAGGCGTTTCCCATCTGGCCCGGTCGTCCCATAAGGAAACCCATATCGTCCTTTCGAAAGAAAGGGACACCTGCCGCAAAATGGTGGAAGCCATCGAAGGAAGCGGCGTGGCGGAAGGGCTCCTTATCGACGAAAGTCAGGCCAAGGGCATGGTGACAGACAAAACGGTGGTCATCGTGGTGGATACCCATGTGCCGGAACTGGCGGCAGCGCCGGAAGTGCTGAAAAAGGCCAAGAAAAAGGTGGTCATCGATCACCACCGGAGAGCCAGCTCCATGATTACAGGCACCCTTCTCACCTATATGGAACCTTCTGCTTCGTCAGCTTCTGAACTGGTGAGCGAACTGGTACAGTACTACGGCGGCGAAGAGGAAATGAATGAACTGGAAGCGTCCTGCCTTTATGCAGGTATTGTGGTGGATACCAAGAACTTCGCCGTACAGACCAGCGTCCGTACCTTCGACGCAGCCAGCTTCCTGCGCCGCTGCGGCGCTGACACGAAGCTGGTACACCGCCTCTTTGAAGAAGATATCAGCAGTATCAAGTGCAAGGCGGAAATCCTGGCAGGCATGCAGCTCGTAGACGGCACCATTGCCATTGCCTCCTGCCCGGATCATGTGGAAGAAGCTCAGATTCTGGCAGGCCAGGTGGCAGACTACCTGGTCACCATCAAGGAAATCCGGGCCAGCTTCCTGTTTTACCAAACCGATAAGGGACTCTGTCTTTCCGCCCGCTCCGACGGCTCTGTCAATGTACAGGTTGTCATGGAAGCCCTGGGCGGCGGCGGTCACCTGACCGTTGCCGGCGCCCAGCTGGGGAAAGAGGGAAATAAAGAAAGTGCGGAGAAAGTGATTATTGCACAGGTCCGCAAACAAATAAAGGAGGAAAAAGAATGAAAGTCGTACTCTTACAGGATGTCAAAAAAATGGGTAAAAAAGGAGACGTAGTAGAAGTCTCCGACGGCTACGGCCGCAATGTGCTCATTCGCAAAGGCCTGGGCGTAGAAGGGACCAAGGCCAACCTCAATACGGCAGCCCAGCGGCAGGAATCCAAGGTATTCAAAGACCAGGTAGCTGCCGATGAAGCTGTCATCATGGCAGCCCAGCTGAAAAAAGTGAAAGTGGTCATCAAGGTCCAGTGCGGTGAGGACGGAAGAATTTTCGGCTCCGTCACCGGCAAGGACATCAGCGAAGCCCTGGAAAAACAGTATAAGTTCAAGCTGGAAAAGAAAAATATCCGCCTGAAGAGCCCCATCAAGACCCTGGGCGAATATGATGTGGAAGTATGGGTACACCAGCAGGTGACCAGCACCGTCCACGTATCGGTTGTAGCAGAATAAGAAAGACTCCACCCTGGCGGTGGAGTTTTTTTATGTCACAGGCAATGGCTGACTGCATTCTCGAAGGCGCCTTTCGGCGCGGTTGGGATCGGGACCGGGACCGGGTGCTTTCCAGTATTCCCGAAGGTTGACACGCCCTTACGGGCGTGAGGGTTGAGCCAGCCGCCGGGCCTTTCGGCCCTGGGCTGCCAGGGTTCTGCCTGTGATCGGCTTCGCCTTACAGGCGGGTTGAGGGCTCTCGCCCTCGGGAGTTATATAGTATCGCTGCGCTGGCGAGGTACGGCGCTTCCGGCGCCATTTTTTATACCGCCTTTGGCGGCTAAAACCATACAAGCGCCCTGGCGGGCGAGGAAATGCAATCCCCCTTTGGTGGCTGGCGCCACCACCTT
>OBAI01001105.1_pt1 | contig 22390 bp, 12 predicted proteins | sample 1517461 | NCBI WGS metagenome assembly OBAI01 (sample SAMN04571696, study PRJEB22368) | human gut metagenome | biome: human gut; material: stool | host: Homo sapiens | place: Luxembourg | collected 2012-06-29
CCTTGCACCTATTATAGCACAGATTGCCGGGATTGCCTTGTGTCGCAATGCTTTTTGGGTTGGTCAGTAGACATTAAGTACAATACAGCAAGAAGAGGAACACAGGTTCCAGAATCGGAGGATGCTGACATGAACCGCAAACTCATGGAATTAGCAGAAAAATACGTTGCGCAGCGGAAGCGCCGGATGCGTCTGCTCAAGACGGTCACGGCGCTGGCACTCGTTGTCGCCATCTGCACGTCTTATGTGCTGATGATGCCGGGTCTGACGATGGCGGCGGAAACGTACTGCGGGCTGGAGGAGCATACCCACACGGCGGACTGCTATGTGGACGAGCTGACCTGCCTGATTTCCGAGCGCGAGGCGGAGACAGTCTTTACCGATATTATGCGCTGCAGCTTTGAGCCGCACCACCATTCCTCCGATTGTTACAATGCGCAGGGTGAACTCAGCTGCGGCTACTGGGATGGCTACATCCACGAGCATGACGAGAAGTGCTACGACAGCAACGGCGTTCTTATCTGCACACTGGAGGAGCATCCGATGCACAAGCACACGGATGCCTGCTACAATTGGGAGAAACAGCTGATCTGCACGCTGCCGGAAAGCGAGGGGCACATCCACACGGATGCGTGCTATCGGGCGAAAGAACCGACTTGCGGTCTGTTTGAGAGCGAAGGGCACCAGCACACGGCGGATTGCGTGACGGAAACACGCACGCTGATTTGCACCGAGGACGTTGCGACGAACTCCGATATGCCGCATGTCCATGATGACAGCTGCTACGAAGTGACCCGGACGTACACCTGCGGCCTGACGGAAGGCGAGGGCGCGCATCACCATACGGATGCCTGCTATCCGACGACGGAAGAACCGACTTGCGGTCTGTTTGAGGGCGAAGGCGCACACACGCATGATGATTCCTGCTACGAGATGGTGCGCGGCGACCTGAAATGCAAGCTCTATCCCGACCCGGCGAAAGTGCACACGCATTCCGCGTCCTGCGTCGATGCGAAAACCGGCTACTACACTTGCGGCTACATTCAGGTGCTGCGGCATCAGCATACAAATGAATGCGTTGTGACGGTGACGGCGGAGGATTCCGGCCATCATCACACAGCGGACTGCTACGAACGCCACTATATCTGCGGTAAAGAAGAGCACACGCACACGGCGGATTGCTACTATGACCCGACCCCGAACCCCGATGCGACGGCAGCCCCTGAAGCGACAGCTGAGCCGACTGCAGCCCCCGAAGTGACAGCTGAGCCGACGGCAGCGCCCGAAGTGACGGCTGAGCCGACTGCAGCCCCCGAAGTGACAGCTGAGCCGACGGCAGCGCCCGAAGTGACGGCTGAGCCAACTGCAGCCCCCGAAGCGACAGCTGAGCCGACGGCAGCGCCCGAAGTGACGGCTGAGCCGACGGCAGCGCCCGAAGTGACGGCTGAGCCGACGGCAGCCCCCGAAGCAACGTCAACGCCCACGGAAGCGCCCACAGCAACGCCAGCGCCTACGGAAGAACCGACGCTTGCGCCGTCTGTAACGCCCGCGCCGACGGAAAACGCCGCCGAAACTGCTGCCCCGATGGACGAGCCGTCCCCGACACCTGCGCTTACGGTGATTCCGTCGATGGACGCTGATGCTGCGAAGCCGGACGACATGATGATGCCGTCGCTTGGACTCGACCCGGGCTTCCTGATGATGGCGAACGAACCGCCTGCCGTCAGCGAGAGCGGCATGCAGATTACCAATATTACGGTATCGAACATCATACTTCCGGAAAATGCCAATGCGTACAACTATAGCTTCGCAGCGGACTTCAAGATTTCGGATGAAGCTATTCTTCGCCATGGCGAAGGCAACAAGATTATTATTCCGGCAGAGAATACGCATATCAAAACGGACAGCACTTCTGTCTGGTCGGGCACGGACGCCAAATTCAGCAATGAAAAGCCGGCGTTTAAGTTCCAGTATAATCCCGCAACGAAACAAGTTGAAATGTGGTTCACCGACGAGTATATGGACTTTGTCCGGAACAACCCCAGCCATGACGACCGCACCGGCACCATGAAGATGAGCGCTGAAATCCGCAAGGACGATGTTGAGAATCTGGGCAACGACGACCTGACCATCAAGTTCGGCGGCGCATCGACTACCGTGAAGTGGGAGGACATCGACAGGGGCAACAACTCCCTCCTCAGCGATTTGAGAACTTGGAAAAGCGGGGCTAATGTCAACTGGGAAAAAGGAACGATTGAGTATACCGTCAAAATCGAATCCACAAAGGGCACGAACGGCAAGAACGCGACTGCTCGAGACGTCATGACGGCTGTGAATAAGCAAATGGCCCTGACAAACATGACCGTCACGGAGGTTAAAACACACTCTAACTGGAGTCAGGTGCCCGCTGTTGACTCTGCTTCGACAGAAATCAAGACGGACGGTACATGCGCCTGCGGTACGACGGGAACGCACATTCACTACGTTTATGCGAACACGACGGACGAAAGCGGCAAGGTCTATACCATGACGACGGACTATGTGCTGCCGCCGCTTTCGGCAAATGAAACATACGAAATCAAGTATGAATACACGTTCGACAAGGACGGAATGACCGGTGAATACGATCAGCTGACAAATACTTTCACTGCGCAGAGTGGCGGAAAGTGGGATCATTCCCAGAGTTCCTCTAACAGCAACCCTACTGACGTTCAGATTAAAAAGCTGCAAAAGAGCAGCAGGTACAACAGCAATGAGAGTTGCATTCAGTGGACGCTCACCGTCAACGAAAACCGTTTCAACATCAAGGACAAGACGCTGACGGACACGATGTTCGACCAGCTTGTGGACGAAAACGGCAGTCTGCTGTTTTCGAAGACGGACGGCAAGGGCTATGTGTCGCAAATCACGGCGAATAACACGCCTATCACCGCTGAAAACTACACGGATTACTTTACCGTGGAAACCGGCGTGGACGGCAAACCGCAGCTGAAATTCAAGGACACCACCGCTAAGATCGTAATCCAATACAAAACGCCGGTGGAAGCAACCGCGCAGGATCAACAGATTACAAACACGGCGGAATTCGATGGCGAACAAAAGACAAGCACCGCGCATGTAGGGCAGGACAAGCGTTACAATGTGGTGAAGTCGGTTGACGCGAGTATGCCGGCGGATCCGACGAAGAACGGCGAATACACCGATGGTCTGTATCCGGTAGCGTGGAACGCGACATACACCTTCCCGGCGACGAAGGATGTTCAGTATAAGCTGAACTTCGGCGATACGCTTGACAAGAAGGTGGAATGGAAAAACGGAATAGAAATCATGCAGCACTACATGACGGCGGCTCAGGCGCAGACATTGCTCAACGCCATCAAAGACCTCGATGTTGTGAAAAAGCATGATGCGCAGAATGTGCCGTACACCATTACGCTGCTGACCTGCGACAGTCAGGGCAAAAATGAAGGCACGATGGTGGTGTCTGCGGAAACGACGCTGACGGAAGGCTACTACTATGGTTTCCGGTTTGAAACGACGGGCGAAGGCGTTGTGCTGAACGACGCCAATACGGATGTGAACGCGACGACAAGCGTTACGCTCCCGTATCAGACGACCATCTATTTGGAACAGTCCCGCACGAGCGGGGTTGACTTCAAGAACACGGCTGTTAACGCGGGCAAAAACGGAGACGCGTGGTACAAGGCCGCCCCGAACGACCTGGTGGAGAAGAAGTTCGGCAACCATGGCGTTGGTGATTTGAACGGGCAGACCATCCACGAAAACGAGCTGTACTGGACCATCCTCCTGCGCAATGATGGCGTGGCGCACGACGAAATCACCCTGACCGAAACGCTCCCGCCGCACATTGTGGTGGAGTACATCGAATACGGCGGCTCGAGGCTGATTCTTAGCGAAACGGACAGCACGAAGATGACCGTTGTCAATAAGAAGCTGGACAATGCCGGTACGATTCCGGATGGCTATGAGGTCAGCAACGAGTGTGGCGAGCAGCGCATTTCCATCAAGGCTGATTTGGCGGCGGTGGGCGAAGGCGCACAGCAGCAGCAGAGAATCAACATCTCCATGAAGCCGAATGAGAATACCGGCGGTTCGGAAACGATCCTCAACGGCAAGGCGGATATGACCGTCAAGGTTCACTGCAAGATTGCCGACGACTTCCTGGCAACCGCAGTGAACGGCAGTTTGGCGCTGGGCGTGCTGAACAACCAGCTGGACGTGAGATACGACGCGGCGCTCTATCACAAGGAGCAGAAGACCGAGCTGACCTACGAGGAAGAGACGGTCGAGGCGGTGAACGTCCAGAAGGGCTACAGCGTCAAGGGCGGCGACCAGCAGGCGCGAATCACCTACACCATCGACATCAACCAGGCAGGCGCGAAGCTGAATCCGGCATCCAGCACGCTCAGGCTGACGGATACGCTGACCTATGACGTTCTTGGATTGGCTGGCGTGTATCCTTATCTGCGCAATGTGACGTTGGATGAAGGTTCCTTCAGGCTCTATGAGGCATTGAAGGATGAGAACGGCAATCCGATTCTGGACGTTGATGAAAGCGGCAAGGGGCATCTGCTGCGCGGCGCAGAGATAGAGAAGTATCTCTGGAAGATGGAGTTCACGGAAACGGAAAACATCTTCAGTAATTCCAACTACAATTACAATGAGAAGGTAAAAGGAACGGTTCCCGCTCAACGTTACCTGAACATAACCGTCACCGTTCCGGACGGCAAGGCGCTGATTCTGGAATACACGGCGCAGGAGAACATTCTGCTGCCGCCTGAGGTGACGAACGAGTACAACTTCAACGACGTGAACCACAAGGGCATCAGTCCGGCGTTGAGAAACCACGCAAACCTTGAAGGAAAAGACGGCTCAAGTACCGAACTGAACAACAGCAATAACGACTACTTCAGTCAGGGCGGCGGCTACATCCACAACAATCTGGTCATCCGCAAGGTGGACAGTGCGAACACCTCGCTGCTGCTGCCGGGGACGGAGTTCACCCTCTACGCATGGAACACGTCAACCAACAAGTTCGAGGCGGTTGGCGGCGAAAATGGTAAGGTCTACACGGATCAAAGCGGTATGATTACTTACCAATACAATTCGGAGAAGCTGAACGAGCGTCCGCTCGACCCGAACGTCGCGTACATGCTGGTGGAAACGAAGGCAGTCGAGCCGTACCACCTCGTGCTGGAGGATCGCCCGCTGGTCGTCTTCCACATCGTTCCGAGAGCGGACGATACCGAAGAACACCCGGAGAGATACCCGGACGGTCTCAACAATGGCAACTTCGGCACGATTTCGAAGAGTCGGCTGCAGGAGCTCATGACTGCTTCCGGCATCAAAGGCGTGGTGGATGGCCCGCACACCGTCAACGGCTCTGCGAGCATCAACATTCAGGTGAAGAACAGCAAGGATCGCCACGACATGGAGGTGCAGAAGAACTGGGCCGGCGACGACGCCCATGAGAATGCGCGCCCTGCCAGCGTCCTCGTGATGCTTCGCCGCTATGCGCTGACGCAGGAACAGTATACCGACGTGCTGAACACGGATGCAACGCAGAATCCGCAACGCATCCTGTCTGCGGAAATGGTCAACAATAGCACGAAGGTTGCGCAGCAGTTCCCGGAGAATCAGGACGTTACGGTAACGCTGAACCTGCTTGATGGCGCACTTGACAACGCTGCGCGTATTGTGGCTCGCGTAGACGGAAAAGAAGTGGTCTTGGAACCGCAAGATACGTCGAGAAAACAGTTCGTTTACACCACCAAGATGACGCATCAGAAAAAAGTAATTTTCTGCTTGCAGTGGAAAAACTGGGAAGGAAAATGGCAGGACGGTCGCTACTATAACAACGTGAGCATCACGATGACCCCGGAAGGTACGCCGGTTGACGAAGTGCCGACGCAGGTCACGCAGTTCACCGACGCGCAGTGGGCAAAAATTCGCCAGCACCCGGACGACGCTTACGGCGGTCGCGAGGCTATGCTGACGGCAGCGAACGGCTGGCACACCCAGTGGTCGCAGCTGGAATCCACCGGCGCGGACGCGAACGGCAACAAGCTCTACTACATTTACTACATCGTCGAGGGCAAAGTGCCGAGCTACACCACATCCGGCATCACCTACACCATCGACCCGAACGCCAGCAAAACCACCGGCACGGTCACGGCGACGCTGACCAACGTCTACCGCCCGGAGGACAAGTACGGCGAAATCAGCATCGACTTGTCCAAGGAATGGTACGCGCCGGATGGCACAAAGCACACGATTACCGAGGAATTTGGCGGCGTACAGGTCGCGCTCTACAAGACGCGCTGGGATTACGTCAACGGCGCGTGGACGAAGGGCAGCACGGAACGCCGCGACACGGTCACGCTGGCAGAAGCGAACAAATGGAGCGCCAAGTTCGAGGGGCTGGAAACCTACACGGTCGCCATGGAAAACGGCGTTGTCCAAAACGCCCGCGCCTACACCTACAGCCTCCGGGAACTGAACGTGCCGAGCGGCTTCTACTGCCAGCTGGCATACAGCGGTCTCCCGCAGCACCCGAGCGAGTACTTCACGGACGGGAATCCCGCCAATCCGAAGGCGGACGCGCAGAACGCACGCGGCACGGCGACGCTGCGGAACTACGAGATCGCAAAGCTGACCATCGAAGCCGAGAAGCGCTGGGGTGAAGGCGCGAAGCCTGAAAACATGCAGGATACGCTGACCTTCCGCCTGACCCGCGAAAAGCAGGAGAACGGCGCGTGGGTCGCGGACGACAGCTTCCAAGCGGTCACGAGGGTCATGAGCATCAGCAGCCTGAACACAAGCAAGGTCGTGTTCGGCACTTTCCCGAAGTACGCTGTGACGGGCTTCGACGAGCAGAATCAGCCCATCAGGCAAAGCTACCGCTACAAGGTGGAGGAGGTCAAGTACCAAAACGAAGCCACCCTCCCGTTCAGCGTCAGCTATAGCCCGGCGGACGGTTTCGTGACGACGGAGGGCGATGCGAACACCAGCACCACCGTCACCGTGACGAACAACAGGCTGACGAGCGAGAAGGAAGGTCTGTACCGCTTCAACGTGGCGAAGCAGTGGCTGGACGCTTCCGGCAATCCCGCGGACAAGCCCACGCCGGAAGGCACGAAGGCGAAGATTACCGTGACGCGCACCCGCCATGTCTATGCCCCGGATACGGGCTGGACAGCGGAAACGCCCACCGCAAAGACGATCGAGCTGGACACCACAGCAACGTATACGGCGCTTTGGGCAGAATGGAACGAAACGCAGTCGGTTTATGCACAATACAACGCCGACGGCACGGTGAAATCCGCGTGGGCGTACACCTACGAGGTGTCGGAAGCGACGATTGACGGCTACTTCGGCACGCAGCATCTGCCTGTGGACTTCCCGCAGCAGCCGAGCGACTACTTCACAGACGCGGCACTGACCGATATCAAGGAGATTTATCGTCAGCCGCTGACGGACACGCTCCCGGAAGTGACCGAAAAGAACTACTACGTCGAGCGGTTCAACGTCAAGGTGGACAAGACTTGGGCGCGCTTCCGCGACAGGGATGAGCTGACGTTCTGCTTGATTCAGGCGAAGAAGCAGCTCACCTTTGACAGAAATGGCAACCCCATCAAGACGGCTGATCAGCAGTACACCTACGTCACGAAAAACTGGACGGAAGGCGGCGAAGAACCCGTCTGGGAGTTCAACAACCTGCCGAAGTACTACTTCACGGTGAATGAGAACGGCGAAGCGGAGAAGAAGCCGTACTACTATTACATCGTAGAAGGGTACGAAACGCTTAATGCTGCGCTGAACCCGTATCTGTATCAGGTGAGCTACACAGGCGACGCTACGCTTGTCAAGAAAACAACCGGTGCGGTGAACCAGCCTGCGGACGGCGGAACGGCGAACATCCACGCGAAGAACCTGCCGGGGTATGAAGTGGGAAATCTCAACCTCAATTTGACGAAAGAATGGGTCAATGTCAACGAGAAGCCGGAAAAGGTTACGCTCAACTTGACTGAGACAACGCATTCATGGGATAAAACAGAAGGGTGGATAACTTATGCCCCCAATTCGGATACCGTTGAAATAATGCCGGATGCGAATGGAAACTGGACGACAACGAAAACGCTGCAAGCGTACTATGTTGAGTATAATCCGGACGGCTCTATTCACACGGCGTATGTTTACACCTATGAGCTGACGGAAGCCCCTGTGAACGGTACGATGCCTGTTTACAGCTTCTCGGAGAACTGGCCGAAAGAAGTGGGCGACGTCCTTGAACTCAATTCGGCTGGCGAGCCAATCAAGGCAAAGGATGCGTTCAAAGCCTCTTCGTCACAAATGGAAGGAAGCTTCTTAGTCACCATCGCGGACGCAAGCGCGACCATCACCAACGTGCAGACCGGCAAGCTCAACATTGTGAAGCAGTGGGCGGAAGAAGTGGAGTACGACGGCGCACAGAACCCGCTGGGCATCCAGAACGTGTCGATTTCGCTCTTCCGCGAAGTCTGGGGCGAAAACTGGAAGGATTCGGACGGCGTGGTGCACTACAACTGGTGCGGTGACCCCTTCCAGCAGAATTACGTCCTGTCGGCGGAAAACGGCTGGAAGCTGACCATCGACAACCTGCCGTTGTACGACACGCCCCTCAATCCCGACGGCAGCCTGCGCAAGTACCGCTATTACATCTTCGAAAACACGAGCGTCGGCAACGGCACGCTGGACCGCTACACGCCGGTGATGACGGCGGATGAAAGCGAACTCGTCGGCTCGATTCTCTACATCACCTTCAAGGATACGACGGAAAACAACGTGACCATCACCAACGTGCCCAAGAGCATCAGCATTGTCAAGCAATGGGCGGACGCGGACACGTTCGGCGAAGAGGGCATGATGCAGGACATCTACCTTGAAGTCATGATGAAGTATCAGGAAGTCTACTCCACGCAGTGGAAAACGGAAAACCTGCTGGAAAAGAGCTACTTCAGCCTGAAGGACGTTATCTGCACGCCGAGTTCGCTCACGGCGGAGCTGGTGCAGATTAACGGCGCGCCCTACCTGCATGTGTCGGGGCTGGCGAAGGCGGATGAACCGTGGCGCGTGACCATCCGGAATCTGCCGGGCTACAACAGTGCGTCCTTCATCATCCGCGAAGTGGAGCTGGCGGGCTACCTGAACAACCTGCCGGACGGCAAGCTGGAGCTGGGCTTCAACGAAATCGGCACGATTACCAACACGCCGACGCAGCTGAAAATCACCAAACAGTTCAAGCAGGCGTATTTCCCCGTAGGCAGCGAAAGCGAACTGCCGCTGAATGTCCGCAATACCGTCGTGTACCTGCAAATCTGGCGCGAAAAGCGTGACGGCGCTGGTCTTCCCCAACACGAACGCTACACGCCCTTGCTGGGTACGCTGGAAGCGAACATGGACGCGACGCTCTTGCCGGACGGCACCGTGAAGCTGACGGTCGGCACGAATACGCCGACCGACGCCGCAACGCTGACGCTGACACGCCTGCCGCGCTACTGGTTCGACAAAGATACAGGCGCAAGCGGCGAATGGTACTACTACGTCAAGGAAGTGGACGCGGAAGGCAACGAAGTCCATTCAGCTTCTGCCCCGACGAACGGCGAACGGCCGGAAATCAACCTGAACGTCAAGACACTCACCGTCACCAACACCCTGACCGACGTCAGCGCCCGCAAGGTCTGGACGTCGCTGGACAATCAGTTCACGCTGAATCCCGCGAACCTCCCGGACATCACGCTGACGCTCAAGCAGACCACCGCGGAAGCGGCGGCGGACGGCGACAAGATCATCGCGACCGTTACCCTTGGCTGGGACGCGGAAGCGGGGAAGGTCGTCGCGAAGAATCTGGATGGCTGGCAGTTTGGCGAAGTAGTTGAATACACCGCGCCGGAAGGCAGCAAGAACATCTGGTGGGGCTACAAGTGGTACAATCTCCCGGCGTATGACGCGGGTGGCAACATCTACCGCTACTACGTCGTCGAGAAGACCCCGGTGGGCAGCGGCTGGCAGCTGGTGACGGACGACCCGAACGCCACGAACACCGCGCCGATTCCCGCGAACAGCGAAAATCGCGTCTTCCAGATTACGAACACACCCATTACCTACACGCTGCCCGAGACGGGCGGCATCGGCACACTGCCGTTTACGCTGGGCGGTCTGCTGCTGATGGCGGCGGCGGCTCTGCTGCTGGGGCAGGAAATCAAACGCCGGAGGGAAGGCTGCTGAGCAGTCGGCAGCCCCCCTTCCGGGGCGGCTCAATCCGTATACGCGGGCGAAAGCCCTTGTATAAACATGGGGAAAAAAACGACGGGAGGAGGAATGAAAAAAGCATAGCAGCTATACGTCAGGAGACCTCCCGACGTAGGCAACCCCGGTAATCCCCGAAAAACGTTTCCCAATGAATGAAAAACGACAACGAAAAGGAGAAAAACCATGAAAAAGTTTTGGGCAATTCTGCTGGCCATGATGCTCGTGCTGAGCATGGTCACTGTCGCGGGCGCAACGGAAGTGGAAAATCCGTCTACTGACGCGGAAGGCTTTACGATTACGGTAAACCCGAAGGACGATGTGGATCACGAATACCAAGTGTACCAGATTTTCACTGCTGATGTTGAAACAAATGCAGGAGTAAAGGTGCTGACGAGCGTCAAGTGGGGCACAAATGCCAAGAACGATACTGATGCGGTCAGGACTGGCGACCCTGTTCCGGACGCTGTTCTGGATGCTCTGAAAGCTGTTTCGGGCACGAATCAGGAAAAGCTGGCTGAAATCACGAAGTACTGGAATGCTGACTCCACTCCGGTTGATACGTTCGCTTCCACCAAAGCAGCCCCCGGCACGAGCAAGAAGCTGACCCCCGGCTATTACCTTGTGCGGGACAATCAGGCAAAGCTGGAAGGCAAGGACGGCGCTGCCACGCTGCTGATTGTAAAGGTGCTGGATCAGGACATCGTTGCGACTGCAAAGTCTGAAAAGCCCTCTGTGGACAAGCAGGTGCAGGACGAAGTTGGCGATGCCGAAAAGAACGGCGGAGAAGTGAATCCGGAAGGCTGGGGCGAGAGTGCCGACCATGCGCTGTTTGAGAACTTCAAGTTCCGTCTGGTCGCAACCATTCCGGTCAATGCGGATTATAATGACTATCCGACGTACAAGCTGGTCTTCAACGACACCATGTCCAAGGGCATTACCTTCGTTCAGATTGATTCTGTGAAGGTGAACGGCATCGCACTGAAAGCTACCGATTATGTTTGCACTGCAACGCCTGGTCAGAAGGGCGCAGGCAAGGTTGGTGAAAATCAGGATAAGCCGTCTTGGACGCTCACAATCGAAGACCTGAAGAAGGTGATGAAAGAAAACACCAGCATCCTTGTTACGGACAAGATTACGGTTGAGGTTGTTTACACGGCGTATCTGAACGAAGAAGCGCAGGTCTTCAACGCGAGCGCAACCAGCACGGACAACAAGAACAGCGTCGATTTGGAATACTCCAACAACCCCAATGCTGATGGCATGGGCAAAACGCCGGAAGACCATGTGTGGCTCTTCACCTATGTTGTGAACAACACGAAGTATGCGAACACGGCTGACGAAGGCAAAGAACTGGAAGGCGCTGGCTTCACGCTTTATGACCAAAATGATCGTGTTGTTCCGCTGTGGAAGGATGCCGCTGGCAATTACGTTGTCGCAGGCACCACGAAGCCGAATGATACCTATACGGATGTCGCAAACAATGAAATGATTACGGAAGCCAATGGTACGTTCAACATCATCGGTCTGGATCACGGCACGTACACGCTGAAGGAAACCACGGTTCCTGCTACCTATAATCCGCTGGATCCTGTCACCATCACGATTTCGGCAGACCACAAGGAAGCTGCTGGCGGTGCAAGTGCAACCATGGAACTCACGGCGGCTTCTACGATGAACAACAAGCTCGTCAACAAGTCCGGCGCGACCCTGCCTGAGACCGGCGGCATCGGCACGACCATCTTCTACGTGCTGGGCGGCATGATGTTCGTGGGCGCGGCGCTCATCCTCATCGTTCGCCGCAAGGCCGAAGCGGACGAAATCTAATTTCTCTCCCGCAATTCGTTGAACATCCCCATGTTCTGATGAAACCCCTGCCGGGCGGTGCGCGCAATGCCGCCGCCCGGCATTCCCAAATGGGAAAATGAAGCATGTTTGCAGAAAGGAGGCGGCTCATGAAGCGCAATATGACAACCATTTTGCTGTTTGTGGTGCTGTTTGTGGGTCTGGCGCTCCTTCTGTACCCGTCCGTGTCGGATTTCTACAATTCCTTCCACCAGTCGCGTGCCGTAGCCACCTACAACACGGCGGTGGAGCAGGAGTCCAAGAAGGATTACGAGGCGGATTGGGCGGCGGCAAACGCTTATAACGAAAAACTCCGCGCACAGTCCACCGTTGATCGCTTGATCATGACCGACGAGGAGCGCGAGGAGTACGACGCGGTGATGAATGTCGGCGGTTCGGGCATCATCGGGGTGATTGAGATTCCGCAGATTGCCGTGACGCTGCCGCTGTATCACTCTACGAACGCCAACGTGCTTCAGGTCGCCGTCGGTCACATTGAGGGCACAAGCCTGCCGACTGGCGAACCGGGGACGCATTCCGCCTTCTCGGCGCATCGAGGGCTGCCCTCCGCCAAGCTCTTTACCAACCTTGACCAGCTCACCTACGGCGATACCTTCACCCTCCGCGTGCTGGACAAGGTGCTGACTTACGAAATCGACCAGATTCTCATTGTCGAGCCGCACGACGTCAGCGCACTGCAAATCTATGACGGCATGGATTTGTGCACGCTCGTCACCTGCACGCCCTACGGCATTAACTCGCACCGGCTGCTTGTCCGTGGACACCGGGTCGAAACGTCGCTTGCGCAGCTATCCGTGCGCATCTCCGCGGACGCACTCGTGATTGACCCCTACATCGTCGCGCCGATTGTTGCCGCGCCGATGCTGCTGATTCTCCTCATTCTCATGCTGGTAACGACCAGCCCGAAACACAAGAAGCGGAAAGGAGCTGAGCGGTCGTGATGAGCCGCAAACCCTCGCGCCTGCTGGCGCTTGTCCTGCTGACAGCATTGTGCTGCCTTCTGCTTGCGCCCTGCGCGCTTGCCTTTGAACGGGTGGATTTGACGCACCCCTTGACGTTCGCCATTCAGGCGGATGACAACGAGGATGATGCGCACCTGCCCGGCGTGACCTTCCAGCTGTATCAGGTGGCGGACATGGATGCGGACGCTCGGTTCGCCCTGCGCAGCCCGTACAGCACTCTGAATATCGACATTAACGCGCTGAAGAATGCGGCGGACTGGGCAGCCGCGTCCGAAGCGATGAAAGCCCTCACCGCGTCCGAAACGCCTGATTTCACCGGCACGACGGACGAAAACGGTCGAGTTGCCTTCGCGGGACTCAACCCCGGTCTGTACCTTGTTTCCGGCACGCCGGTTATCATCGGCGGCTGGGCGTACAGCTTCCAATCCTTCCTGACATCTGTGCCGACGCGCAATGTGGACGACGAGTGGCAGTACGACGTCCTCTCCACCATTAAGCTGGAACGTTCCCCCGCGCTGATTGACCTTGAGTGCGTCAAGGTGTGGGACGACGACAACCGCGGCACATATCGCCCTGTGCAGATTGAAATTCATCTGATGCAGGACGGTCAGCATATCGACACGGTGATTCTGAACAGCGAAAACAACTGGCATCATATCTTCAAGGATTTGCCGGCTGACCATGTGTACACCCTCAACGAGGTTCTGGGGGCTGATGTGTACTATGAGCCGGAATATTCCATCGAAAACGGCGTGTATGTGATTACCAACCGCCGCACGGTCACGCCGACCCCGACCGCCCCGATTCCCGAAACGGGGCAGCTGTGGTGGCCGGTGCCGATTCTGGCGGGTGCGGGCATGATTCTGTTCGTCATTGGCTGGATTCTCCACCGGAAATGGAGCCAAGAGCATGAAGAACCGTAAGGGCAATCTGCTGATGACGCTGGGGCTGGTGCTGATTTTGGCGGCACTGGCGCTGGTGGGCTACAACCAGTGGGATGCCAGCCGCGCGCAGCAGGAGTCGGATGATGCGCTGATGGCGCTGGAGCAGATTCGCATTCAGCGGCAGATGGAATCGCAGCAGACCGCCGCACCGCCCGTAGTCACCGCGACGATGATGCCGACGGACGCACCCGCGACGGATGCGCCGATAACCGACGCGCCGACGGCGGATGCCACTGCGGCGGATAACCCGGCAGCATCCACGCCCGCTGTAACTGACGCACTGCCGACTGACATTCCGCGTGATGACGTAACCGCCACGAACACCCCTGCGACGGATGCGCCCGCAACGGCGAATCCTGCAACGAATCCGCCGAAACCGACGAGCGTGCCAACGGCGAATCCTGCGACGAACCTGCCGAATCCGACAAACACGCCGACGGCGGGGACTGCGACGAATCTGCCGAATCCGACAAACGCGCCAACGGCGAATCCTGCAACGAACCTGCCGAATCCGACGAGTGCGCCGACGGCGAATCCTGCGACGAATCCGCCGAATCCGACAAACGCGCCGACGGCAGGGACTGCGACGAATCCGCCGAATCCGACGAGCGCGCCGACGGCGAATCCTGCAACGAATCCGCCGAAGCCGACGAGTGCGCCGACGGCAGGGACTGCGACGAATCCGCCGAAGCCGACAAATACGCCGACGGCAGGGACTGCAACGAATCCACCGAAGCCGACGAGCACGCCGGATGCCGCGCAGACATCAAATCCGACGAGCACGCCGGAAATCACCGAAACGCCCATGCCGACGGAATCACCCGAACCGACCGAAACGCCTGAACCGACACCGTCCCCCGAACCCACGTCGACACCCACGCCCGCGCCGACGGGCAAGCTCTACGAGCGCGTGCCGGGAATCGAAATGCCGGGCGAGAAGGTCAATGGGCACGAGTACATCGGCACGCTGTCCATTCCGTCGCTGGGGCTGAAAGTGCCGGTGCAGCGCAATTGGTCGTACGAGAACCTGAGCGTGTCGCCGTGCCGCTATTCCGGCAGCGCCTACGCGGACAACCTCGCTATTATTGCGCACACCTACCACTTTGGCAAGCTGAGCAGCTTGGCGCTGGACGCAACCGTTACCTTCACGGACATGGAGAATAACGTTTTCCGCTACGTTGTGCGGGAGAAAAACACGATTTCCCCCAACGATGCGAACGAAATTGCCCATTCCGGCTATGACCTGACGCTCGTGACCTGCACCCTCAGCGGCACAAAACGCGTGGCGGTGTACTGCGAGCGCGTGAAATAATCCAACAAAAGGACTGTCTGCAACGGGCAGCCCTTTTTTCGTGGAATCCGTGCAATCCGGCAGGAATTGACGGGGTGGAGCGCGAAATAAACAAGCACGGCGTTACTTTCGCCGCAGGAAAGGAAAGCAAACTTGAACTGGAAAATACACCTTTATCGTGCTATCCTCTGGCTGATTACGCTGTCCCTGCTGCTGCTGATGTTCGGTTTCTCGGCACAGGAAGGCGTGCAGTCCGGCAGCATCAGCGGTAAAATTGCCCGCCCAATTACGGATTCTCTGGCGCAACGGCAGGGACTGACGGGGCAGGCGTACTGGAAGCTGTATGCACAGGTGGATTTTGCCGTGCGGAAAACGGCGCATTTCTTGGAGTATACGCTCTTGGGAATGCTGCTGACGCTGCTGCTGGACAGCTACTGCGCCCGCTGGCACTGGCTGTCATGGGCGGGATGTACGCTCTATGCCGCGACGGACGAAATCCATCAGCTTTTCGTTGCCGGGCGTACGGGCAAGTGGCAGGATGTGCTGCTGGATTCATCGGGCGCGCTGGCGGGGCTGCTGCTGGCGATGCTCATGCTCTGGCTGATTCGGCGGCGCAGGGCGAAAAAGCAATCAACATAATAAATAGGAGGCAGATTATGCTGACAATCGAACAGCTTTACGACCTTAACCACACTTTGGCGGCGGATTACCTGCGGCAGTTTACCTATCCGTGGGAGGCGCTTGCGGGCATCAAGGCGGAAATCCTGCGCATCGGTGCGGCGCTTGACCCGGCGGAATACACCGAAATCAGCGAGCACGTCTGGGTGCACAAAACCGCGACGGTTGCGCCGACGGCGTATCTGGGTGCGCCCTGCATCATCGGCGCGCGGACGGAAGTGCGGCATTGCGCGTTCATCCGCGGCAGTGCGCTGGTAGGGGCAGACTGTGTGGTCGGCAACTCTGTGGAGCTGAAGAACGTGATTCTTTTCGACCATGTACAGACGCCGCACTACAACTACGTCGGCGACAGCATTCTTGGCTATTGCAGCCACATGGGGGCGGGGTCGATTACCAGCAACGTGAAGAGCGACAAGACGCTGGTGACGGTTCGCGGCGCAGGCGAAAGCATGGCAACCGGCTTGAAGAAAATGGGCGCAATGCTTGGCGACTATGTGGAAGTCGGCTGCAACAGCGTGCTGAACCCCGGCACGGTTATCGGGCGGGAGAGCCAAATCTACCCGCTGAGCTGCGTGCGTGGTGAAGTGCCCGAAAGAAGCATCTGGAAAACTGGCGGCGTGGTGGTGAAGAAGCAATGATCCAGCCGATTGTGAGAGATGTGATGTTCCTGTCCTGCAAGAGCCAGATGGCGACGGCGGAGGATTTGCCCGTTGCGCGTGACCTCGCGGATACCCTGCGCGCCCATGCGCACGAGTGCGTCGGCATGGCGGCGAACATGATTGGCGTCCGCAAGCGCATCATTGCGGTGATGGCGGGGAAAACCGTGCTGGTGATGCTTAACCCGGTCATCACGGATCGCCAGATTCCCTTCGCAGCGCAGGAGGGGTGCTTGTCGCTGGACGGCGAGCGCCCGTGTTTGCGGTATCAGCAGATTTTGATGGAATATCAGGATGAGCAGCTGCAGCGGCATGTGCAGCGGTTCTCTGGTTTCACCGCGCAGGTGATTCAGCATGAGGTGGATCATTTGGAAGGCATCATTATTTGAGGTGAGGACATGACTATCACACAAACGCTCTGTCAGGAGTTCCAAACCGCCCCGTGGCAAATCGACGCCGTCATTCGCCTGCTTGACGAGGGCTGCACACTGCCGTTTATCGCGCGTTACCGCAAGGAACAGCACGGGTCGCTGGATGACCAGAAGCTGCGTGAAATCAGCGAACGGCTGACGGCGCTGCGGGCGCTCGAAGCGCGTCGGCAGGAAATCAGTGAAAGCCTACAAAAGTTAGATGTCTGGACGGAGAAGCTGCAAAGCGACCTCGATGCTGCCGCGACATTGGCGCAATTGGAGGATATTTATCGCCCGTACCGCCCGAAGCGCCGTACCCGCGCGTCCATTGCCAAGGAGAAGGGGCTGGAGCCGCTCGCGAACGCGCTGATGCTCCAGCAGCGGAACATGATGGCGCCGGAAACCATCGCCCTGCGCTATGTGAACGCGGAGAAGGGCGTCGAAACGGCGGAGGATGCCCTGCAAGGCGCGATGGATATTATCGCCGAGGTCGTCAGCGACGATGCCGCCGTCCGCACGAAGCTCAAAACGTACTACCATCAAACGGCGATGGTCGCGACGGTCGCGGCGAAAGACGAGGACAGCACCTACCGCATGTACTACGACCACCGTGAGCCGCTGCGCCTGATGCCGTCGCACCGGGTGCTGGCGATGAACCGCGGGGAGAAGGAGGGCTTCCTCAAAGTCGCGCTGGACGTGGACAAGGAGAAGGCGCAGCAGCTCGTGCGCTACGGCTTCGTGCAGCAGACGGGCAGCCCGGCATGCAAGTACGTCGCGCAGGCGTGCGACGACGCGTATACGCGGCTGATTGCGCCGTCGCTGGACACGGAACTGCGCGCGGAGTTGACCGACAAGGCGAGTGCGGCGGCGATTCGCGTGTTCGCGCTGAACCTGCGCCCGCTGCTGATGCAGCCGCCGGTGCGAGGAAAGGTCGCGATGGGGCTTGACCCCGGCATCCGCACGGGCTGCAAGGTCGCGGCTGTGGACGAAACCGGGCGCGTGCTGGATACGGGCGTCATTTTCCCGCTGCCCAGCCACGGCAAGGTTGCGCAGGCGAAGGAAACCGTCAAGCGCATGATACAGAAGCACCACGTCGGCATCGTCGCCATCGGCAACGGCACGGCGGGGCGCGAGACAGAGCAGTTCTTCGTCGAGGTGATGAAGGAGCTGGCGCTGGGCGACGCGCTCAAATACATGGTCGTCAGCGAGGCGGGCGCGTCGGTGTATTCCGCGTCGAAGCTGGCGGCGGAGGAGTTCCCGCAGTTTGATGTCAGTCTGCGTTCGGCGGTGTCGATTGCGCGGCGCTTGCAGGATCCGCTGGCGGAGCTGGTCAAAATCGATCCGAAGGCGATTGGCGTAGGACAGTATCAGCATGACCTGAAAGCAGCGGAACTGGACGCGGCGCTGGGCGGCGTGGTCGAGGACTGTGTGAACAGCGTCGGCGTGGACGTGAATACGGCGAGCGTGTCGCTGCTGAGTTACGTCGCGGGCATCAACACGACCGTCGCGAAGAACATCGTGGCGTACCGCGAGGAAAACGGCGCGTTTACGACCCGTGCGCAGCTGAAGAAAGTGCCGCGCCTTGGGCCGAAAGCCTTCGAGCAGTGCGCAGGCTTCCTGCGTATTCCCGGCGGCAAGGACTTGATAGAGAACACAGGCGTTCACCCGGAGAGTTACGATGCGGCGCGCGCCCTTTTGAAGCACTTTTCGCTCACCCCGGCAGAGGCGGTCGGCAAGCTGCTGACCTTGGCGGACGCGGAGGGGTTCGCGGCGCTGGCGAAGCAGCTGAATGTGGGTGAACCGACCCTGCGCGACATTGCGGCGGAGCTGTCCCGCCCCGGCCGCGACCCGCGCGATGAGCTGCCGCAGGTGTTGATGCGCAGCGACGTGATGGATTTGAAGGACTTGCAGCCCGGCATGGAGCTTCGCGGCACGGTGCGCAACGTGACCGACTTCGGCGCGTTTGTGGACATCGGCGTTCACCGCGACGGCTTGGTGCATATCAGCCAGATGGCGCAGCGCCGCGTGAATCATCCGAGCGAAGTCGTCCGAGTCGGCGACATCGTGACCGTGTGGGTGCTGGAAGCGGATGCGAAAACGAACAGAATTAGTCTGACAATGCGTCCGCCGGCGAAAGGGGAAGGCAATTTCTCAACAACCAAAAGCACACAAACTAAAAAACTAACATAACAGACCTGTAACATCCGAAGGGACGCCGAAGGTTTCCAAAGAGCGATCGGAAAGCCCTTTGGTCGCTCCCGAAGGAGCGAAATCCCTGTGTAACAATCCAATCCTATAAGCAATAGGAGGAAAATTCATGCAAAACATGCGAAAATGGATTGCGCTATTCTTGACCATACTGCTGCCGGTGCTTCCGGCAGCCGCCGAGGAGGAATCAACTATGCTGACAGGCAAAACAGCGACGGAAATCGTTGAGATGATGGGTTTCGGGTGGAATCTGGGCAATACGCTGGACGCAACCGGCGGCAATACCGCGGATGTGACCGCGCAGGAGCAGTCGTGGGGGAACGCGAAAATCACCCCGGAACTGATGGTGCGCGTGAAGGAAGCGGGCTTTGACACCATCCGCATTCCCGTGACTTGGTACCGCTATACCTCGGACGATGAGACGTACACCATCCGCGAGGACTTCCTCCAGCATGTCCATGAAGTGGTCGAGTGGGCGCGCGAGGCGGACTTGTTCGTCATCCTCAATGTGCACCACGAAGCGTGGATTAACGAGCCGAATTTCGCGGCGGACGCGGAGAAAATCGGCGAGCAGCTGACGGCAATGTGGCGGCAGATTGCGGACACCTTCGCCGACTTTGACCAGCATGTGATTTTCGAGGGCATGAACGAGCCGCGCGCGCAGGGTACGAACTATGAGTGGAGCGGCAACGCGGCGTGCTACGCTGCCGTCAACTACCTCAACCAAGTGTTTGTGAACACCATCCGCAAGGACGCCAAGGGCTACAACGCCGAGCGCTGCCTGATGATTCCGGGCTACGCGGCGACCAGCTCCCCGGCGGGCACGGCGGCGATTGCCCTGCCGACGGTGGATGGCGAAGCGGCGGCAAACATCATCGTGTCCGTGCATTCGTATGATCCGCAGACCTTCTGCCTGCAGGATACGCAGACGACGTTCGACCCGGAGAAGGATGGCGCGAAAATCAACCGCGTGTTCGAGAACATCAAGGAAACCTTCCTTGACCGGGGGATTCCGGTCGTGATGGGCGAAACGGGTGCGACGAACACGAATGGCAATCACGACGAGCGCGCGAAGTGGGCGTACTGTGTCGCGCAGAATGCCCAGCGCTACGGCGTGCCGATTGTCATCTGGGACAATGGGAATAATCAGACGTCCGGCGGTGAGTGCCACGCCTGGATTCGCCGCGCAGTGAATCCGAAGCTGCGCAGTCAGGCGACGAGCGTGGTGTACCCGCAGGTGCTGGACGCGCTGTGGGAGGGCAAGAACAGCGCGGCATGGGGCAGTGCGCTGACGGAAGTGCGCGCGGAGGCGGACGAGAGCATCCTCTGGGCGAACGCCGACGGCTTGACGAGCCAGAAGGAATGGGATTCCTCCTACATCCAGCTCGAAGCGAAAATGGAGTGGTTCGCGGACGGCGCACGCATTGGCATTCGCTATTCCGGCGCGGGTACGCCCAAAATCGTGCTGGACAGCGCGGAAAAGAGCGTCTGGTGGATTCTGGTGGATGCGGCGGAGATACAGAAGAATGATGACGGCACGAAGACCGCGTGGTTCACGAGCGAAATCCTGCTGGCGGAAATGCGCAAAAACGGCGTTGATAGCCCTGCACAGCTGCAAAATTGTTATGTCATCGCGACGAACGGGAAGATTACCGCTTACCGCATCAAGGTGGAGGGCATGGCGACGGCGCAGACGACCTACCATGTGAACGGCAGCGCGATTCATCAGGCGGATTTGCCGGATGCCCCGACCTACCCGCACATGACCTTCTGCGGCTGGTACACCACGCCGGATTATCAGCCCGGCACGGAAGTCACGGGCGCGAGCGGCGCTTCGGACGCATGGGCGAAGATGGCGCTGGACATGAGCGTCATTAAGTAACAAAGGAGTCAATAGCGTTGGATTTTGAATATCTGCTGTTTTTGCAGAACCTCCGGGCGGAAGCGCCGAACTTCATCAACAGCTTGCTGCTCTTCATTTCGGAATTTGCCGCCGGGTCGCTGCCGGTTGTCATTATTGTCGTATTCTACTGGTGCATCGACAAGCGCACCGGGCAGCGGATGGGGCTGTGCTTCGCGGGCGCAACGATGGTGACGCAGCTCATCAAGAATATCGCGTGCGTCTATCGCCCGTGGAAGCAGGATGCGCGGCTGCAAATCGCCCCGGAAGCGGCGGCAACGGCAACGGGCTACTCGTTTCCAAGCGGACATGCGACATTGGCAGCGTCTTTTTACGGCAACCTCGCGGCGTACCTGAAAAAGTACAGCAAATGGTGGATTCTGCCGTGCGTGCTGCTGACGCTGCTGACGGCGTTTGCCCGCAACTGGCTTGGCGCGCACACGCCGCAAGATGTGCTGGTTGGGATGATGATTGCGCTGGTCGTGCTGCTGCTGTCAAAATACCTGCTGAACTGGGCGGACGGCGGCCAGAACCGCGACTGGCTGCTGGCGACTATCGGCGTCATCCTGTCTGCCGCGATGCTGATTTACACCAGCGTGAAGCCGTATCCGATGGATGTGCTGCCGGATGGAACGCTGCTGGTTGACCCGTGGGACATGGTGACGGACTGCTACAAGGCGGCGGGGGCGATGATGGGCTTCTGCCTTGGCTGGGTGCTGGAGAGGCACTTTGTCGGTTTTGATGCAAAGGGTGCGGGCAAGGCGCGCATGATTCGCGGCGTGGTCGGTGTGGCGCTGCTGCTGGCGGTGCGGAAGGGAATGAAGGCGGCGGGTAATCTGCTGCTGGATGCGCACTGGCTGGGCTTTGCAGAGATGTTCGGACTGATGCTGTTCGCGATTGTGCTGTATCCGGCGCTGTTCCAGTGGGTGGAGGGAAGGAAAAGCAAATCGTGAAATTGGGCGTTTCGGGCGAAAATGGCTCGGAGCGCCTTTTTGTGGTTCTTCACGGAAAGTTGGGGAAGCAAACAAGGGATTAGGCGAAGCCACAAAAGCTGCACGCGGAAGGAGCATGAAAGTGCGACCAACCCAATCGCGAAAAGGGGTCAAGGGGCAATGGTAGATTGTCAAGCAAGTGCAACACCGAAAAAGACCTCAAAAGGGGTGCGCC